>WSSedL1CaDRAFT_10002055_pt1 | contig 10704 bp, 9 predicted proteins | sample WetSurSL1Cattail_FD_9464 | JGI IMG/M metagenome (IMG submission 9464)
GATATGACCGCTGATGAAGATACCGGCACGACCATGCGGGAACAGTCGAGACAGGATGCTATTAATGAGGTTCTAAAATATGAAATGCTGAATAATGAAGCAAAATCCCAGGGCTATAAACTTACTGACGATGAGAAGAAAACCATCAACACGAATGTAGAATCCCTGTTAGCTTCAGACCAAATGACCACAGCTGTCATCAAGAAAAATAATTTTACAAAGTCATATCTCACAAAGATAATTAGTAAAATGACTTTGGCAGAGCGTTACAGAGATGATCAAATTGCTAAACTGGATATTGATGATGCCAAAATAAAAGACGGCGTTTCCTTCGACGATTACAGACAGTATGATATGGAATACATATTCATATCAACCCAGACAACTGACGCAGATGGTAATGATGTTGATATAAGCGATGCAGAGAAAGCTACTGCACTTGATAAAATCAATGCTGTCTACGATACAGCAAAAACAGCGTCGGACTGGTCATCAATGGTATCCTCAGAGGATCCGGATCTGACTTATGAAGAAAGCAGTTTTGTTGTAAATGACTCTACCTTTTCCAAAGATTTCGAAGCAATGATGGAGAAGATGGATAACGGTGATGTTAGCGATGTCTACACAGACACAACCGGTTATTATATTGTTCGAATGAAAGATAATAAGGCCACTGAAGCCTATGACGATGCGGTGACAAGCGCAATTTCCGACGCTGAAAACTCCGCCTTCAATGATCTCTTTGAGAGCACAATCAAGCCTAATCATCCCTATACTTTGAAAAACAAAGCATTGAATAAGCTAAAAATGGGCAGCGTAACACTGTAACATATTTTGCGATTGATATGAATAAAATTTTCCTTTCTTGAAATAATATAGATGATATTTCAAGAAAGGAGATCCAAATGGCAAAGAACAATAATAGTAACTTCAGAAACAGCTCTTCCGGTAACAGCAAGAACAACTCTTCCGGTAACAGTCAAAATAACTCCATGGGCAGCAGCAAGAATAATGCAGGCGGTTCCATGAAGGATACCAATGCACAGGCACCCAGCAAGGGTCCAGCCCGTAGCGGCCCCGGTGGTGAATAAACTATAAAATAAGGCTTCAACAAGTCTATCTAACTTGCTGAAGCCTTATTTTGTTATTGTTAAATTATGTATTTAGCAGTAATATTAGTTATAGAAAGAAGGCGAGTCATTATGAATTTAGGTAAAGAAATAAATCAGGCCACAAAAACAACCTTGGTATTTGCAGTTATTACCGGTATATTTACTTTACTTCAAAAACTTAGTGCTCTTGTACTCATTGGTGAAAGCAACGCAAGTTTCAAAGTCAGTATGGAACACTTCGTAAAGGTCAACCTGTTATGGTTTATTGCCGTTGTATTAATAATCTTAGGTCTTTATATCTTCATAAAGAAAACCGACGGCATATTTAATCTGACTTTCCTACATAATCCAACAATTCGTTTAACAGTCGGTCTATTAATATTATTTGAAGGAATTATTAATTTATCAAATAAAATCCCTGTACTTATATTGAATATCCAAACATTTCGTCATGCAACATCATTGTTGGGAGATGACAAAGATAAAATAATGAGCGGCTTTTTAACTTCAGATTCCATACCAATAGTAACAAATCTATTACTAACATTATTAGGCTTATATTTTGTATTAAATCGAAAAAAGATGATAGAACAACCATAGAGTATATTCTTTAGCACTTGGGTTGCAATGCCCCACCAGGGCCAAATGGTATGACAAAGGTTAGTATTCCTGCCGCATAGGGTGCAATATCATACTGTTGAAAGTAGATAACAAGCCCTTCCTTGGACAAATAAAAATTACTTGGCTTGAATGTGCTTTCGACCAGCTGGTCATATTTATCAAAAAACATGGCATTTCCGCCTGTCATTTGTTCATCAATTTGTTGAATAATACTTTCCGTTACAAATTCTTTCACATCATTTCGATTTGGGAAGAAATCGGACAGTTCCATTCTTCTGCTCTTTTGCAAATCCCAAGTATCAGAGGAACGGACCGTTAGGCCATGTGCTCCACCCGTATATTCATACTGATCAAAATACAGACTGAGTGCGCAGTTTTGGTTATAGGTAACTTCAAATGTCACATAGGCTTCAAATTGATGAATCGGATATTGATTAGCCACCGAATACTCATATTCCACCATTGCCATCTGATACAGATTCATTACATTGGACTTCTCATACATCACTGCCTTTGTATGATATAAGGTGTTCAACTTATGTGCCAGTGTATTGTATGTCTGGGAAACAAATTTGGGATATTTTATTGTATATTTTAAGATTAAGTGGTTTTTATAGTACATATCCTGCTGTATCATTTTCTCCCGTACAATCATCTGATATCCATCCAGCATTCAAACTGCCCTCCCATCAATCGTTAAAAGCATCTCCTAGCACATCATATGCCCTAATAATCGATGATATTCTTGTCTGATTTAAATTACATTATGTAATCACTGCCTCCTGGCTTTCATCCCCTAACAGAAATATCCCCGTGCTTCGGATTAAGCATCCGATGTACGGGGATATTTCCTTTGGAAGAGTGAATAGATACAATTTATGAAAAGTTTAGGTACAAGCGAATGATTTTAGAAGCTACATGGCTCCTTTCAGCTCGGTATAAACCTGCTGCTCAACATGGCGAATCTGTTTATAACTCATGGCAAATTGAAATACCGAATCGCAAGCGTGTACAAAATCATACAGGTTACAGTTACCGGTTCTTTCTCCGATTCCAAACAAGGTACAATCAATCAGCTCAGCTCCTGCTCTTGCTCCAACGATTGAATTCGCTACAGCCATCCCGAGGTCGTTATGGACATGCATCTCGATACGGATGTCTGTATTCGCTTTTATCGTCTCGACAAGCTCCTTGGTGCGCTTTGGCGTCAGTACTCCCACCGTATCGGCGACACGGATAGTATCTACTCCGGCAATCCTCAGTTCCTTGATGATACTTAGCAAAAAACCAATATCTGATCTTGAGGAGTCCTCTAATCCGACTGTGACCTCAATACCATTACTTTTGGCTATATCCACACATTCCAGTATACTTTTGATGACCCAGACCTTGTTCTTTTTCAATTTACTGTATATCTGAATATAGGATACCGGCGTACCGATATGTATTATATCCGGTTTGCATCGGATGGATTTTTGTACATCCATAATATTCATCCGACTCCATACCGAAATTTTTGCATTTTGTTTGTTTTCAATTATCCTGGAGATCCCCTCTTCTTCCGAAGCACTCAAAACTGGGGTTCCCGCCTCAATTTCATATACTCCGAGTTCATCGAGTAAAGCTGCAATTTTCACCTTATCTTCAATCTGAAGTGCTATCCCCGGGCTTTGCTCTCCGTCTCTTAAGGTGGTATCAACGATGTATTTGGTCTCCTTCATTGTCAGTGACCTCCCTTACCAGATTGATAAACTCCTCATCACACAGACTCTTTCTGTTCTCTGTACAAATGTCCTTTATATGATTTAATAATTTTTCAACAATTTCATTTTCAAGCTCCGGAAGTCCCAATTCCTCCAGTTTAAGCCTCACTGCTCTTGTACCTGAGTGTTTCCCAACTACTAATACAGTCTTTCCTCCAACTAGACAGGGATCATACGCTTCATACGTAGCCGGATTTTTATTAATTCCGTCCGCATGGATACCTGCCTCAACCATAAAAATATTTTTTCCGATGATTGGTTTTTTATTACTAACGATTTTTCCGGTTATCTTTTCATACAAATTTGTCATTTCCGGCAACATGGTAAGGTCACGGTTTGGTTTATACCTTACCGCCAAACGAAGTGCCATTAGCACCTCTTCTGTTGCCGCATTATTTTTACAACCCGTGAAGCTGGTTGTAATATTACTTCCAAAATCCGTTGCCCATTGCATTGCTATTGCACTTGCACAACCAAAGGTATTCTCCGGATTTAGAATAATTGTACTGCGGGGTAGAAAATTAATGATTTCGTTAAAGTACTTTTCATAAGATTCATGACACATAATATCATCCAAACCTACGATGCGAATTTCCTTACAGCTTCGAAGAGCTCTCAGCTTTACAATTTCTCTTGAGTCATTCATCTGAAGTTCAAAGATTCGATTCTCATCATGAACCTCTTGATGGCATACATAGCGGTAGAATCCCGGATAGGAAAGAATCTCATCTGCAAATTCAATATCCAGGATATACTTTCTGTCGTCCCTTAACTTTGCCATTCTTTCATATGCCTTGACTGATAATTCTACCGCATCCACGCCTATCGTAAATAAATATTCGCTGAAAGCATACAGATCTTCCTTGGATGGCAGATTATAATCAAATGAAGTTAGTGTATTGTCTATTAATCGAATAATACTACCACCGCTCCTTTCACCGTCAAATCCCAAACCCTATAATCGACCTGTCAGAAACAAAATTAAATCATTAATTCTTTTACCGGAGTGCCACCCATAATATGTTCTTCCACGATTTTTTCAATATCATCTTCGGACAAATTCCCGTACCAGATACCTTCCGGATACACTACGGCTATCGGTCCCTTGTCACAAATACCAAAGCAACCTGTATTGGTAATCATAACATCGCCGGATAAATCGTTATCCTCAATCGCCTCCATAAATTTCTGAACAATATCCACCGAACCCTTGGAGAAACAGAAGCCCTTCTGCTGTCCGTTTATTCTGCAGCTGGTGCAAACAAAAATGTGATGCTTTAAACTAATCATAACAACCTCCCTTTACCGCCACCGCGGCATAATAAATATTAAAAGACACTTACGTGTAACTTTTCAAAAGTTTTATTCAGCTGTCAGCTTTTCGGCTGCCATTTTTACAGAATCTTCGATTCTGTCATATGTAATAAAGGTTAAAATTCCCTTATCTCTTAATTTTTGTTTCGGCACATCACCAATTCTCATAGCTACCACCACATTGCAATCCGAAATCGTACTGATAATCTGATCCATCCGATTATCACTTTCACCACAATCATCCGGACCTTTGCAATACTGACCGACAGGTCTCTTTTCTTTAAAGACAGCATTTCCGTTCGTATATTCGTAGATATAAAATTCTGTCGCATGTCCAAAATGCTGATCCACAATCATTCCGCTCTTCGTCGCAACCGCAACCTGAATTCCTGCGCTGTTACCTACAACACCGTCAGTAATTTCTGTAGAATTGATGTCTATTTTGCCCTCTGTGGATTTCTCGTTTATATTATTATCTTCAGCGATTGGTTCCTCTTTATGACAGGCATTGAATTCGATGGATATGTCATTGTCGAGAGTTCCGATTGCATCTGCTCTGCATTGTCTGCAGTGATACATCTGCTTCATGGTTTCTCCACATTTCTTTCGCATCTCCATAATCTCGATATTACTTACCAGCGGTAGATTTTCGAACACACTGCCGGAAACCGGAATGAGTTGCATAATATTGGTGATTGTACCGCCCAATGCCTTAACTTTGGCAACTACCTCCGGGATATGATACTCGTTAATTCCCTTCAGCATTACAATATTAACTTTGCAAATAATTCCTCTTGAAGTAAGCATTTTAATTCCTGCCAGCTGATTAGCCATCAATATAGCTGCTGCCGCTTCACCATAATATTTTATGCCCATATAGTCAACATATTTATAAATTTGTGCACCAATTTTCGGATCTATAGAGTTCATAGTAACTGTGACATGGGATACTCCCAGTTCAATTAATTCTTCCGCATACTGCGGAAGCATCAGTCCGTTGGTGGACAGACAGAAGGTCACATCCGGGTCGTACTCCTTAATCTGTCGAAGCGTTTGTTTTGTCTCCTCGAAATTAGCCAATGCATCTCCGGGACCTGCAATACCCACGACAGAGAGATTGGAAACCTTTTCCTTAACCTCCTTGTATTTTGCAAAAGCCTCCTCAGGATTTAATACCTTGGTCGTCACTCCCGGTCTGCTTTCATTGGGACAGTCAAATTTTCTTAAACAGTAATTACAACTGATATTGCATTTTGGGGCAATCGGAAGATGCATTCTTGCATATTGATGTGCCCCGCAATTATAGCAGGGATGCGTCGCCGTCTTCTCTTCCATAGTTTTTCCCGACTTTTCCTGATTCATAGACACTGGCACCTCCTCTGTGCGATTCAAATTATCTATAATACTATTAGCTGATATCTCTTCTTTCATAACTTTCTCACCCTTGTAATATTTCAGGTAAAGCTCATCTCGAAACCCTGTTTCTTTCCGGCTGAGCATTTCATTGGAAATATCATCAAGATAGGTTAGGGACCCTTCATAACCAAGGGTTCGAAATCGCTGTCCGCCTACTCTGTCATGAATCGGAAAGCTACGACGTACCAGTGGAAGGTTTAGCTTTTCAGCAATTCTTCTACCATCGGAATTGCCGATCAAAAGATTCACTTGAAGTTCTCTTGACAGTTCTTCCACGGTCTGAAAATCTATTTCATCAAGGATTTCATACCGTTCGATATAGTAAGCATCTGCAACTGTTTGTATCTCCTCTGTTAACATTTTCTTTAAGTCAGGACACTTGGTTCCGGTCGCTGCAATCATAGGCATGATACCGTTTTCCACACACATCCTGACTGTACTGAATACAAAATCCGGTTCGCCGTAAATAGCCGCTCTTGCTTCTCCGTTATATTTGTGACCGTCTATCATGGCATCTAAAAATCTTGATCGTTGCTTTGCTGTCTTATCCGGTATCTTATGCGCCGATATCTCTGATAGTATTTTAAGCAGTTCGTCGTTATCTCTGAGACCTACCGGCAGATTACATCGTTTAAAAGGTATACCATAAGTCTCATATAGATACTGTGCAACGGATTTTGAATCGTTTACAAAGGTGGAGATTTCTAATGTAACTCTTGCTCCTGCCATTTTCTTGATATCCGAAAGACTGGTCCCATGCTGGGGAAGCTTATGATATTCTTCTTCGTGACCTCCATCGAGATTCTCTGAAAGATCGGGCAACAGTATATAATCCAGCCCAAAGCTTTCCAACAGTTCCTTTAAGTATCTGGTATCTGCCGGTGAAAGCTGGCTGGTGACCACATTGATCTTTTCATTTCGGACTGTCTCCATCGGAGTTAATTTAACAATCTGATACAGAGTAGTCATGAAACCCTCGAACTGTGTTCCGGCATAGCCTGCCGTAGAGGCATTGATGATGGTAACATGACTGTACTGCGGATATTCTTCATAGAATTTATCAATAATTCGTTTGACATCTTCCCCGATTGTCTCTGCCAGACAGGTTGTTGCAACCCCGATAACCTCCGGATCATATACCTTAATCAGATTTACTAAACCCTGAATCAGGTTCTTCTCACCACCGTACACTGTTCCTTCCTCTGTCAGAGAGGAGGAAGCGATATCGACGGGTTCATTATAGTGTGTTGCCATGTGCCTTCTGATATAGGTACTGCAGCCCTGGGAACCATGAAGAATGGAGATACATTTCTTTATTCCATAGAATGCTGTCATTGCGCCCATCGGCATACACATTTTACAGGGATTTACCGTAAGGTTTGTTAAGGTTCCTCTCATACAAGCCTCCAATCTGCCGTCAGACGGCGTTCTTTATATGCTTCCACACCGGGTTATTCATGCTTAAGTTGATTTCCTTCGTAAAATTTACAACTCCGTCAAAGCCGCATAACGGATGCTTCCTTTCATGATTGTGGTCGCAGAAGGCAATCCCTAATTTATAGGCAAGCGGTCTTTCCTTTACTCCACCGACTAAAATATCTGCCCCTTTTTCCTTCATGAACCGCTCAAGCTCAGCGGGATTGGCATCATCCAGAATTATTGTATCTTTATTTACAATGCTTTCAATAATTTCATAATCATCTTTTTTACCGGTCTGGGTACCGACAACTACGGTATCCATTCCCAGTGATTTAAACTGACGGATTAGGGAAATTGCTTTGAATCCGCCCCCTACATAAATGGCTGCTTTTTTACCTTCCAGATTCTTGCGATAGATTGATAAAAAGTCCTGCAACCTTGCTTTTTCTGTCTCACCAAAGGCAATCGCCTTCTTCTTGGCCTCCTCATCCTTAAGTGCCTCCGCAATTCGGATCAAAGAATTTATCGTATCTTCGATTCCATAAAAGCTGATTTTAATATAAGGAATACCCATCTCTTCCTCCATACGGCTGGCAAGATAGGTACTGGAGCCGGCACACTGCACGACATTAAGCATAGCCGAGGGTGCCTTAATTAATGTTTCATAGTTTGAATCTCCTGTGATCGTTGAAACCACAGATATCCCAATTTTGTTTAAATAATCTTTTACAATCCATATCTCGCCTGCTAGGTTAAAATCTCCAAGGATATTAATACCTTTTCCTTTTACCTCTTGCTTGTGTGGAAGCAAAAGCTCCATGAGCGCATTACAAGCCATTTTATATCCGACGGACTTGTTTCCCGAAAATCCGGGGGACTTCACCGCCAACACACGGATTCCATATTTTTCCGACATCGTTCTACAGACTGCAGCTACGTCATCTCCTATAACGCCGACAATACAAGTGGCATAGACAAATATCAGCTTCGGATGGTGCTTTTCTATTACTTCTTCAATTGCATTCGTCAGCCTCTTTTCGCCTCCGAAGATGATATCCTGTTCCTGTAAATCTGTTGAAAAGCTATTACGGTACAAATCGTCACCACTACTTAAGCTTCCTCTGATATCCCAGGTATAACTGGCACATCCGATTGGACCGTGTACAATATGAAAGGCATCTGTTATCGGATTAAGAACAACTCTTGCGCCACAATAAACACATGCTCTCTGACTTACAGCACCTGATACACTGTTACCGTCACATTGTAACCCATTGCCACTGCAGCCGTCCTGTTTCTGTAAGATCGAATCTTTTCTGGCTTCCAGTACTTCTGCTGAATTGTTATTCGTTGATTCCCTTACATTCTCCATACGATGCACTTCCTTTCTTTCAATTTACAACACCCCTAAAATCATCAGACGATACCACATTTGTCTTTTGTCCGTTTTGGGGTGATTATCTTCACCTTCCTATATCTTCACCTATATCACGCCTGGCGGTGTCGCCATGCTAGGGAGCACGGCGCACCAAGCGCTTAAATTGGGAATCGGAATAGGGAAGCAAGGATAATCACCCCGAAACAGGCAGTTTATATCAACATGCGGAACTTAGTACAATTCATTTGCATTCAATTACATAACCATTTCAAAATCTTCCTCGGCTGCATCTCTGTCCTGACGATCCAATAATGCATTGGTAATTAATTCAGCAAGTCTCATCGCACCCTTATAACCTACAAGTGGCAAATAGGAATGGATATAACGATCAATGATAGGAAAACCTGCTCTGACAAAAGGAATATCCTCTGCTCTTGCAATGTGTTTTCCATGAGTACCACCGATTAATAGGTCAACACCCTCTTGTTTAATCCACTGATGCAATTCGAATAAGTCGCCCGCAGCTTTCGCTATGCAACCCTCTACACCAAACTTAGTGAACAGTTCTGCGGCTGCTTTCTCAAAGGAATCTCCAGGAGTCCCTGTCAAAATATATTTCGGAATCATACCCATCTCTAATACGTATTCTGCGATGCTAAGAACCGTATCAGGATCGCCAAAGATAGCAACTTTCTTATTATAGGTATAAGGATGAATATCAATCAAAATGTCAACTAACTGTCCGCGTTCCTCTTCAAGAATATAAGGAACATCGCCTTTGGTATAGCTTTGAAGAGCCATAATGTATTCATCGGTTCTACCAATACCGATCGGTAATGGCAGAAGCTTATTGGGTACGTTACATTTCTTTGTTAACAATTCAGCAGGTGCTTCGCTTGCTGCCTTACCAAATGCGAGTGTTAAATCGGAATCTCCCAAGGTAATAATCTCATCCACAGTAGTTCCACCCTTAGGAAATAATTCGAATTTACCTGTCATCGGGGAGTCCATAACACCGCTGGTATCCGGAAGCATCGTATATGCCACGCCCATATCAGATGCAATACGTTTCATTTCTCTCATATCTCCGGGATTAACAAAGCCGGGCATAAGTACAACCTTACCATTCTTTTTTCCCGAGGATTTGGATAAATAGCGAATGAAACCTGCTACCATGTTACTGAAACCATTAATATGAGAACCATAATAGCTTGGGGTATTACAGTGAACCACCACTTTGCCTTCGGGAACTTCAAGCTCTTGAATGAAGGAATTTAAGTCGTCACCAATGGTCTCAGAAAGACAAGTGGTATGTACTGCAATAATCCTGGGATTGTAGATATCAAAAATATTCTTTGTAGCTGCTTTTAAGTTTGCACCACCACCAAATACGGAAGCACCCTCGGTAAAAGAACTTGTGGATGCCATTGCAGGATCCTTAAAGTGACGGGTTAGCATCATTCTGTGGAAGGAGCAGCAGCCTTGAGAACCATGGCTGTGTGGCATACATTCGTGAACGCCTAATGCGGCATACATAGCGCCCACCGGTTGACAAGTCTTTGCCGGATTAATTCTTAAAGCACTTCTTTCATAGGTTTCTTTCTTCGTATAATTAAGCATTATTCAACACCTCCCATTGTTCCTTCGAGACTCGGAGTTGATTTCCAGGGAGCTTTTACAT
>WSSedL1CaDRAFT_10002056_pt1 | contig 10701 bp, 4 predicted proteins | sample WetSurSL1Cattail_FD_9464 | JGI IMG/M metagenome (IMG submission 9464)
GCAGACGATGGGAAGGGAGTGGTGAACCCGTTCTTCAATGATGTTTGACATGGCAAAGGAAATGGACCAATAGCTTGTTAGCATGGCAAGGAGAATAATAACAGAGCCAAGGATATTCGCCCAGGGGCCAAGTGCTTCAGACCAGCCAATAATTGCAACTTCAGTTATTCTTTTGGAAATAAGTAGTGTAGTAATGACTGTGATGATAATAAATATTAGATTTATGCCCATACCGATAACAACTGACTTTCCGATCAGCCGCCTGTTCCAGTGAAGACCTTTTGCTGCTTGTGGAATTGAGAAGAAGGAGGCAAAGCAGAACATGACAATCCCGAACAAGGAAAGATTGGATATCCAATGATTTTCCTTCAGCGTTATCGAATGCATACCTGCAAAAGCCGAAAATATAATAAATATAAGATATAGCAGCATCAATACCAGAACAGCATACTTTTCACATAAGCCCAGAATTTTTAATCCAAAAGCGACAACGAAAGCAGCGAATAAATAAAATAGTACCTTGCCTAGGAACGGATTTAATCCGATTAGAGAAGAAATGATGTCAGAGGCACCGTTAATGTATACGGATAGGTTTGTGATAAATACCAGAGTGAGAATTCCGAAAAGGCACCAAGTGATAATCTTTCTACCTTTAAAAAGATATTTATCATAAATTTCAACGATCTGTCCGTTACCTTCCACGGAGCATATCTCTGCAATCATAAAATGGAGCAGAAGGCTTATAAAGTAAGCAGTAAAAATGATGATAAAGGCTGAAACAATGTTAGTCTTTGACACAAGAAACGGAACAGCCATAATTCCACTTCCAACCCCATATCCGGTTATGATACATGAGGCTTCGAATAAGGATAATTTCTTTGTTTCCATTGCAGCTTTTCTCCTTTGTACGTTTTTCTATATGCTATTGTTTTCAAGAAAAAGTCTAACATGCTCGTCCTGCTCAAGCTTTATTTTATCAAAATCAATTTGTGAATAATCCGTGGTTAAACTATTTTCATAAAAGCGATATATGAAGTATGCATGATATTCAATTGCCAGCATGGTTGGGTTCATGGTACGCAGATGACCTCGCTTCATAAGCATTTCAAAATGACGGGCATATATAGTGCGAGGACGTTGTATTAATTCTTCCAATAATACACGCTGAATTTTCTCATTATGAAATTGCTCTTGAAAAATAATCTTGCCGATGTCATTATTGACCGGCGAATGAAAGAAACGATCATTTGTCTGGATGACTTTTTCAATATAGGCACGTGCGTCTATATCCTCAGTAATATCATAAGCCTGATAGATTTCTTTCTGAATCTCATTGCTAAAATAATCAACAATCACGTCAAGTAAGGCTTCCTTACGGGAATAATGATTATAGATAGAAGAGGCTTTAATATCGACCTCGGTTGCTATTTCCCGCATGGATACATTCTGATACCCCTTTTGTGCAAACAGTTTGATTGCAACTTGAAATATCTTCTCTTTATTATTTCCTTTGTTCATTAATATAAGGCCTCCCTAAAATGAAAATGTTGAAAACAGAAACGCGTAAGTTTTATATATTTCAATGATGTACGAACAATGTTAGTTTGTCAAGCATAAGCAATTCGATTTATCTGTCTACAGAGGCGTTTCTATTCTTTGATGTAATATATAAAGAGTATAAAGTTGTGGGGTGATATATAAGGATTTTTACGTAATTTAAAAATCATCTTGACAGACTAACAATGTTAGTTTATATTAAGCTAACGTTGTTAGTTTGAAGTAAATAGATTATCAAAAAATTATTAATTTGATATGTAGTGGATTAATTGAATTGTGTTATACCATTACACTCGATAAAAACAATGAAATTAAGGAGGCATATTAATATGAAGAAAACAGCAATTAAAGTTGTGAAAAAAACATTAAAAATAGTTGCAATAGTATTGGCTGTCCTGGTGCTTGGATTTGCGGGGTTTTGTGTTTTTCTGTTCATGGGGAAAGAAAAGACTAATAATCTTTCCATTCAGGTAGTAAATTTGGAAAGTATTGCTGATGGTGCATATGCCGGTAGCTATGAGGGCTTTCGCTTTAGTAACAAGGTGGAAGTAACGGTTAAGGATCATATAATAACAGGCATCGAGATTAAAAAGCCGGTACTATTTATGAAAGAGAAGACATCAGATCAACTCATTGATGAAGTGAAAGCATCACAAAATACAGATGTGGATGTGATATCGGGAGCAACAGTATCGAGTAAAGCAGTATTGAAGGCAGTAGAGAACGCATTGGAGTAAGAAATATAATAAAAACCAAAAGAGGTAAATAGACTCACGAATTGCAAGAGCGGCAATTCGTTCGTTATACAAACACTGCCTGCGGCAGTACGCTGTGTGGATGATTCTTGCTCATGGCTAAGATTTACACAGTAGACTCACGAATTGCAAGAGCGGCAATTCGTTCGTTATACAAACACTGCCTGCGGCAGTACGCTGTGTGGATGATTCTTCCACACAGCTAATATATACAATTCAGAAGAGCCCGCAAAGTACGCGGGCTCTTCTGAATTGTATATATTTGTTTGTATAAAATAAAAAAAATCAACATTTTGCGTTGACAGTTGAAAACAAGTGTGGTAGTATGAAAGATGCACTATTGTGGTGTTATATGCCTAATTACTTATATTATAACATATATGTAAGGAAATGAAAAGAAGTATTTTAGGTAAGAGATATACAAAAAATTCAAGGGGTGAAACGTCAATGGACAAGAACAGAATGCATCCAATTAAGGTTGGTAATAACGTTAGAATGAGTTACTCCAAACAAAAGGAAGTCCTGGAAATGCCAAATCTCATTGAAGTACAGAAGGATTCCTATCAATGGTTTTTGGATGATGGTCTCAAGGAAGTATTTGAGGATATTTCTCCAATCGCTGATTACAGCGGACATTTGAGCTTGGAATTCGTGGACTTTGCGTTATGTGAGGATGACATCAAGTATACGATTGAAGAATGCAAGGAAAGAGATGCAACTTATGCAGCTCCTTTGAAAGTAAAAGTAAGACTTCATAATAAAGAGAATAACGAGATTAATGAGCATGATATCTTCATGGGAGATTTGCCGTTAATGACAGAGACAGGTACCTTTGTTATCAATGGCGCAGAAAGAGTTATCGTAAGCCAGTTAGTACGTTCCCCTGGAATTTATTATTCAATAGATCACGATAAAATAGGTAAGAAATTATATTCTGCTACAGTTATCCCGAACAGAGGCGCATGGTTGGAATATGAAACAGATTCCAATGATGTTTTTTATGTACGTGTTGATCGTAACAGAAAGGTTCCGATAACTACCTTCGTAAGAGCATTGGGTTACGGTACGAATGAAGAGATCAAGCAGTTATTTGGTGAAGAGCCTAAGATTCTTGCAAGTCTTGCAAGAGATCCAAGCACCGCTAAGGATCCGACCGGAAGTTATCAGGACGGTTTGCTTGAGTTATATAAGAAGCTGCGTCCCGGTGAGCCTTTGGCAGTTGAGAATGCTGAATCTTTATTAAATAGCATGTTTTTTGATGCAAGAAGATATGACCTCGCGAAAGTGGGTAGATATAAGTTTAATAAAAAGCTTCATTTCCGTAATAGAATTGTTGGATTTGTGCTTGCTGAGGATGTTATTGACCATTCCACCGGTGAGATTATTGCATCGACAGGGGTACAGGTTACCGATAAAATCGCTAGGCAGATTCAAAATGCTGCTGTTCCTTATGTTATGGTACAAGCGGAGGAACGCAATGTTAAAGTCCTCTCCAACATGATGGTCAATTTCTCTAATTATAGCGATTTGAATAAGAAAGAGTTGGGCGTTACAGAGGACGTTTATTATCCTGTACTTAAGGGTATTTTGGCTGAGAATACGGATCCCGAGGCTTTAAAAGAAGCGATTAAAAAGAATATCAATGAATTGATTCCAAAGCATATTACCAAGGAAGATATCATTGCTTCTATTAACTATAATATTCATTTGGAATATGGCATTGGTAATGCTGATGATATCGACCATTTGGGAAACAGAAGAATCAGAGCGGTTGGTGAGTTGTTACAGAACCAATACCGTATCGGTCTCTCCAGAATGGAGCGTGTTGTTAGAGAAAGAATGACGACACAGGATCTTGAAGGCATCAGCCCTCAATCCTTGATTAATATTAAGCCGGTAACGGCAGCTGTTAAGGAATTCTTCGGAAGTTCCCAGCTGTCACAGTTTATGGATCAGCATAATCCACTCGGCGAATTGACACATAAAAGACGTCTTTCTGCATTGGGGCCCGGTGGTCTTTCCCGTGATCGTGCAGGTTTCGAGGTTCGTGATGTTCATTATTCCCATTATGGAAGAATGTGTCCGATTGAGACACCCGAAGGTCCTAACATCGGCTTGATTAACTCTCTTGCAACTTATGCAAGAATTAACGAATATGGTTTTATTGAGGCTCCTTACCGCAAGTGCGACAAGACAGACCCGATGAATCCAATCGTTACTGATGAAGTTATGTATATGACAGCTGATGAAGAGGATAAATATATTGTTGCACAGGCGAATGAAGAGCTGGATGAGAAGGGAAATTTCGTTAAGAATACCGTATCCGGGCGTCATAAGGAAGAAACCTCTGAGTATGAGAAACATCTGATTGATTTTATGGATGTATCTCCTAAGATGGTATTCTCTGTAGCTACAGCGTTAATTCCTTTCCTTGAAAACGATGATGCAAACCGTGCCCTCATGGGCGCCAACATGCAACGTCAGGCGGTTCCGCTTTTAATGACGGAAGCCCCGGTAGTAGGTACAGGTATTGAAGCTAAGGCGGCCATCGATTCCGGTGTCTGTGTTATATCCAAGAAAGCCGGTGTTGTTGAACGTATCACAGCAAAAGAAGTTGTTGTTAAAAATGATGATAATACAAAGTCCTCTTATCGTATGATTAAATTTGCAAAAAGTAACCAGGGAACCTGTATCAATCAGAGACCGATTGTATACAGAGGTCAGAAGGTTGCAGCGGGCCAGGTAATCGCAGATGGTCCTTCCACATCAAAGGGAGAACTTGCTCTAGGCAAAAATCCGTTGATCGGATTCATGACTTGGGAAGGTTATAACTACGAGGATGCCGTATTACTAAGTGAACGTCTTGTGCAGGAGGATGTATATACCTCTGTGCATATTGAGGAATATGAAGCAGAAGCAAGAGATACTAAGCTTGGACCGGAAGAAATAACAAGAGATGTTCCGGGTGTCGGTGACGATGCTTTGAAGGATTTGGACGAAAGAGGTATTATCCGTATCGGTGCGGAGGTTCGTGCCGGAGACATTCTGGTTGGTAAGGTTACCCCTAAGGGTGAAACTGAACTGACAGCTGAGGAGAGACTTCTTCGTGCTATTTTTGGAGAGAAAGCCCGAGAAGTTAGGGATACTTCACTTCGCGTTCCTCACGGTGAATATGGTATTATTGTTGATGCCAAGGTTTTCACCAGAGAGAATGGCGATGATTTGTCACCCGGTGTAAATCAGACCGTTCGTGTCTATATTGCCCAGAAGAGAAAAATTCAAGTTGGCGATAAAATGGCTGGACGTCATGGTAATAAGGGTGTTGTTTCCCGCGTGCTTCCGGCAGAGGATATGCCATTTTTACCGAATGGCCGCCCGCTAGATATCGTTTTAAATCCACTTGGTGTTCCTTCTCGTATGAACATCGGACAGGTACTGGAAATCCATCTGTCCTTAGCAGCTAAGGTACTTGGAATAGATATCGCTACTCCGGTATTTGACGGAGCTGATGAATATGATATTATGGACACATTGGAAATTGCTGATGCTTTTGCAAATTCCACATGGGAAGAATTTGAGGCGAAATTCAAAGATGCACTGGATGTAGATTTTATGGATTATTTAAAGAAACATCCCGAATATAGAGAGGATTGGAAGGGCGTTCCGATTAACCGTGATGGTAAAGTAAGATTGAGAGACGGTAGAAGCGGTGAATATTTTGATGGTTCCGTTACCGTAGGTTTCATGCATTACTTAAAGCTCCATCATTTGGTTGACGATAAGATACATGCACGTTCCACCGGTCCTTACTCCTTAGTAACACAGCAGCCGTTAGGTGGAAAAGCACAGTTTGGTGGTCAGAGATTTGGTGAAATGGAAGTTTGGGCGCTTGAAGCTTATGGTGCTGCTTACATCCTGCAGGAAATTTTAACTGTAAAATCTGATGATGTTACCGGACGTGTTAAGACTTATGAAGCTATTATCAAGGGAGAGAATATTCAAGAACCGGGTATTCCTGAGTCTTTCAAGGTTCTCCTGAAAGAGCTTCAGTCCTTGGCACTTGATGTTACTGTTCTTGATGAGAATGGTCATGAGGTGAAGATGTCAGAAAGCATTGACTTTGGTGATGCTGACCTGACTCCATTAATCGAAGGAGAAAATAATAATTTCAGATATGATGAAGGCTATGAAGATGCTGGCTTCACCCAGGCAAATGTAGAAGATATTGAGGCAGATATTTTCGATGTTTATGAAGATGAAACAGAAGATATACTGGAAGAAGGAATTTATGAAGAGGAAGATGACGTAGAACTTATCGAGGATCCGGAAGAGGATATTTGATGAAATCACAGAGCAATCGTACCCGAAGGCAGATTAACAGAAAAGCCTGCGGAGATACTCTTATGCCAGTAGAGAATAGATAAGCGAAGGGAGAGCCAAAGAATGTCTGAAATAGCAAGTAGCTTTCAAGAGATAACCTATGATGCAATTAAAATTGGTTTAGCTTCACCTGAAAAAATCAGGGAATGGTCAAAGGGAGAAGTTAGAAAGCCGGAGACAATTAATTACAGAACCTTAAAGCCGGAGAAAGACGGTCTGTTTTGTGAAAGAATCTTCGGACCTAGCAAGGACTGGGAATGCCATTGTGGTAAATATAAAAAGATTAGATATAAGGGTGTAGTCTGCGATAGATGTGGTGTTGAAGTTACCAAGGCCAGCGTACGTCGTGAGAGAATGGGTCATATTGAATTGGCAGCTCCGGTATCCCATATTTGGTATTTCAAGGGAATCCCGAGCCGTATGGGTCTTATTCTTGACCTTTCACCAAGAACTTTAGAAAAGGTGTTATATTTTGCTGCCTATATTGTTCTTGACAGAGGAACCACGGATCTTCAATATAAGCAGGTTCTGAATGAAAAGGAACGTCAAGAGGCTATTGAGAAATATGGCTTTAACAGCTTCCGCCTCGGAATGGGTGCTGAATCAATTCAGGAATTACTACAGGCAATTGATCTTGAGAAGGAATCAAAGGAATTAAAAAGAGGACTTAAGGATTCAACCGGCCAAAAACGTGCAAGAATTATCAAACGTCTTGAAGTAGTTGAAGCTTTTCGTGAATCCGGTAATAAGCCGGAATGGATGATCCTTTCCGTTGTACCTGTTATTCCTCCGGATCTTAGACCAATGGTTCAGCTCGATGGTGGACGTTTTGCTACCTCCGATATGAATGATCTGTACCGTAGAATAATTAACAGAAACAACCGTCTTAAGAGACTTCTTGAACTTGGCGCTCCGGACATTATTGTTCGTAACGAGAAGAGAATGCTTCAGGAAGCAGTAGACGCTTTAATTGATAATGGTAGAAGAGGCAGACCGGTTACTGGACCTGGAAACCGTGCTCTCAAATCTTTATCCGATATGTTAAAAGGTAAGCAGGGACGTTTCCGTCAGAACTTACTAGGTAAACGTGTTGACTACTCCGGCCGTTCCGTTATCGTTGTAGGACCCGAACTTAAGATATATCAGTGCGGGTTGCCGAAGGAAATGGCAATCGAGTTATTCAAACCTTTTGTTATGAAGGAATTGGTCGCAAAAGGTACCGCTCATAATATTAAATCCGCTAAGAAAATGGTGGAGAGACTCCAGAGTGAAGTCTGGGATGTTCTTGAGGAAGTTATTAAGGAGCATCCGGTTATGCTAAACCGCGCACCTACCCTTCATAGACTTGGTATTCAGGCGTTTGAGCCGGTACTCGTAGAAGGAAAGGCAATCAAGCTTCATCCTCTCGTTTGTACTGCTTATAATGCAGATTTCGATGGTGATCAGATGGCTGTGCATTTACCGTTATCCGTAGAAGCTCAGGCAGAATGTCGTTTCTTACTGCTTTCACCGAACAATTTATTGAAGCCTTCCGATGGTGCACCGGTAGCCGTTCCTTCACAGGATATGGTACTTGGTATCTACTACCTGACGATTGAGAGAGTAATGGAAGGCGGAGTACGTCACCATTTCAAGAGCTTGAATGAAGCGATACTTGCTTATGAAAATGCCGTAATTTCTCTTCATGAGATGGTAAAAATAAGACGATTTGGCATCAATAATGATGGTATTGAGGAAATCAGAACAATTCAATCTACACTGGGACGTTTCATTTTCAATGAAATCATTCCTCAGGATTTAGGCTTTGTTGACCGTACCAAGGATGAGAATTACTTAAAGTTAGAGATCGATTTCCTTGTTAGTAAGAAGCAGTTAAAGCCGATTCTGGAAAAATGTATTAACATCCATGGAGCAACGAAAACAGCTGAAATACTTGATGCTGTTAAGTCCATCGGCTATAAATATTCCACACGTGCAGCAATGACCGTTTCTATCTCCGATATGGAAGTACCGAGTGAAAAGAAGCAAATTATTGCTGACGCAGAAGCTACCATTGAAAATATTGCTAAGGAATACAGACGTGGTAGAATGACTGAGGAAGAGCGTTATAATACTGTTATTGATACATGGAAGCAAGCGGATAAGATTTTAACCGAAACATTGTTAGGAAAGTTGGATAAATTTAATAACATCAAGATGATGTCCGACTCCGGTGCCCGTGGTTCCGATAAGCAGATTAAACAGCTTGCCGGTATGCGTGGACTTATGGCAGATACCTCCGGTAGAACCATCGAGTTACCGATTAAGTCTAACCTTCGTGAAGGTCTTGACGTTTTGGAGTACTTTATTTCAGCACATGGTGCTCGTAAAGGTCTATCTGATACAGCGTTACGTACTGCCGATTCCGGTTATTTGACTCGTCGTCTGGTAGACGTATCACAGGATTTAATTATTCGTGAAGTAGATTGTTGTGAAGGTAATGAGAGTCCGGGTATGTGGATTAAGGCATTTGTTGATGGTAAGGAAATTATTGAAGGCTTAGAAGAAAGAATCACCGGAAGATATTCTTGTGAATCAATTTATGATGCTGATGGTAACATGATTGTTAAAGCGAATCATATGATTACACCGAAACGTGCAGCAAAAGTAATCGCTACCGGTACGGATAAAGTTAAGATACGTACAATACTATCCTGTAAATCCCATATTGGTGTGTGTGCTAAATGCTACGGCGCTAACATGGCAACCGGTGAAGCCGTTCAGGTGGGTGAAGCTGTTGGTATTATTGCAGCGCAGTCCATTGGTGAGCCCGGTACACAGCTTACTATGCGTACCTTCCATACAGGTGGTGTTGCGGGTGATGATATTACACAAGGTCTTCCTCGTGTCGAAGAGCTTTTTGAGGCAAGAAAGCCGAAGGGACTTGCGATTATTGCAGAGTTCGGCGGCGTAGTTATGATAAAGGATACTAAGAAAAAGCGTGAGGTAATTGTAACAAATAACGAGACCATGGAATCCAAGGCATACTTAATCCCTTATGGTTCCAGAATAAAAGTTATGGACAACGATATACTGCAGGCCGGTGATGAACTGACCGAAGGTAGTGTAAATCCTCATGATATCTTAAAGATTAAAGGAATCCGTGCAGTTCAGGATTATATGATACAAGAGGTACAAAGAGTTTACCGTCTGCAAGGTGTTGAGATCAATGATAAGCATATTGAGGTTATTGTTCGTCAGATGCTGAAGAAAGTTCGTATCGAAACAAACGGGGATACAATGTTCTTGCCGGGTACGCTTGTTGATATCCTAGAATATCAAGATGAGAATCTAATATTACAGGAGAAGGGTTTGGAACTGGCCGACGGAAGACAGGTAATGCTCGGTATTACTAAGGCATCCCTTGCAACAAACTCCTTCTTGTCAGCAGCATCCTTCCAGGAGACAACTAAGGTTCTTACCGAAGCAGCTATTAAGGGCAAGGTTGACCCGTTGATTGGTCTTAAGGAAAATGTTATTATCGGTAAGTTGATTCCTGCCGGCACCGGCATGAAGAGATACCGTAGTGTTAAGCTTGACACTGATACTCCTGAGGAATATATGCTTTCCGAGGAGCTTGAGGGTGATGGAAGCTATTTAGATGAATTTGGTAACTTTGAATATTCCGAGGAAAGCTATAATGATGAAGAATTCTTAAGCGACGAGTTTGAGGAAGAGGGCATTTATGAGCCGGAAGATGGAATAGCAGAAATCGTATATGATGAAGATAAATATGCCAATAAGGAAGATCTTCTACAGAGAGAAGATGCTCTCGACAGAATGGATGACGCTCATGTAGGTTATGGAGAGAACTCCCATAACGATGGTGACTGGACAGAAACCAAATTCAACCTCAAGGGTATAGCAGAAGACGATTATAGCGATGGACTTTAATATTTAAAATGAGACGCAAGATATGACGCAACATAAGTCGCGACATAAGCAAAGGATTTAACTAAATAGAACATGC
>WSSedL1CaDRAFT_10002057_pt1 | contig 10696 bp, 9 predicted proteins | sample WetSurSL1Cattail_FD_9464 | JGI IMG/M metagenome (IMG submission 9464)
TTTGGTTTTCAGGAAGCTTACTGAACTATTATTATGGTGGACAGTATCTGGCGACTTTTCTTACAAAGCTTTCCTTTATAAAAGTAGAAGACGGATACAATATTATGCTAATGATGGTGGGTACCTTTGCAGTTGTCCTGCCCTATTCCTTAGTAAATAATATGATTCATAAATATCTGTCGGAATGTGAAAAACACAGCAGGATTATACCGGCTCTGTGCGGAGCAATCGCGGGTATCGGAGTTTGTATTGCCGGTAACATGCACTATCCTACCTTTCAGTGGTTTGAGCCTTTGGTGCGCAAATTTTTTGGGATTGAAGCAGCCACTAAAGAATACTGGTTTCCGGATGCGACAAGATTTATCGGTTACCATCCTGAAACACATGATAAGACAATCCATGAATTTCCGTGTTATTCCTTCGTACTGGGCGATCTTCATGCCCATGTGGTCAATATCATGTTTGTAATCACGCTCCTTGGATTGTTATTTGCGTGGATGTGTGCCAGAAGAGCAGCTAAGGATCAGGTACTTCCTTTATGGAAAGAGATATTCAGTCCTCAAATTGTCGCAATTTCCTTCTTTATCGGTCTTTTTCACACGACGAACTATTGGGATTTTCCGATTTATTATGTGGTTTCAGGTGCGGTTATTCTATTTACCAATTTGATTGTATATAATTTTAAAAGAAAAGCTGCCGTTATTACAATGTTGCAGGGTATTTCCGTCTTTTGTATTTCGGAGGTGGTATGTTTGCCGTTTACCATCATGTTTAACAAAATATCTACCGAACCATTATTAGCAGTTAACCATACTCCGCTTAACCAGCTGATTATTCTATGGGGATTGCCGGTATTTGTGGTAATTTCCTTTCTCTGCTTCATGGTAGCTAATGATCGGAGGAAGAGAAGAGCAGAGGCTATAGAGGATGAGTCCGTGAGAAGATCAGAATTATTTTTATTCATGGAAAGCCTTACAATTACTGATTTATTTGCAATAACCATCGGCTTATGCGCGATCGGGCTGGTAATCATCCCGGAAATAATATATATAAAGGATATATATAGCGGTGATTATAAGAGAGCCAATACAATGTTTAAATTGACTTATCAAGCTTTCATTATGTTTGGAATTTGTTTTGGATATATGATGGTCAGGCTATTAAGGTTTGGTGAGTCAAGGCGTCAGAAAATAACAGCTGTTATATGCCTACTCTTATTTGCAACGAGTGTATGTTACGTCCAGAATGCAGTGAATGCCTGGTATGGTAATATATTTCACATCAACAAATATAAAGGTCTTGATTGTACAGCGTTTTTAGAAACAGATACAGATTATAAAAATGATGTTGGTGCCATTGACTGGTTGAATGAGAATGTAACCGGAATGCCGGTGGTATTGGAGGCGAATGGTGACAGTTATACCAAATATGAGAGAGTGTCCGTAATGACCGGCCTTCCAACCGTACTGGGATGGCGTACCCATGAATGGCTCTGGAAGTCAGATGAAGCAATACTTGACGAAAGGGCAGCAGATATTGAGACTATTTATACTTCCACGGATGAAGAACAGGTTAAGAACCTACTGACAAAATATAATGTTTCATACATTTATGTAGGAAAATTGGAAAAAGACAAATTTTCCGAGTTAAATAATGATTTGATAAAAGGACTCGGAGAAATCGTTTATATCAGTCCGACTACTCTAGTTAAAACAGATGAAACATATATTGTAAAAATCAAATAGGTGTATTTCAATTAGGAGTATCATTATGCGAAAAAGTATATTACGGATGATCGGCCCACGATTACTGATTTTTACACTAGTTTTTGCAACATTCATATTTAGCGCGCAGGCTTACAGAGTATCAGCAGAAGAAAAGACGAATGTTCCGTATCTGATTAAAGTAAACAGAACATATAATACGGTTACGGTATACAAACAGGATGATAAGGGAAAGTATAAGGTTCCGGTTAAAGTCATGCTGTGTTCTGTCGGTAAAAGTGGCAAGACCGTCACCGGCACTTACAAGACCAAGGATAAATATCGCTGGAAATTACTAAATGGTGATGTATGGGGACAATATGCTACAAGAATTGTTGGAGGGATACTGTTTCATTCGGTCTATTATTATGAAAATGGTAATCCGGCTACTCTTGCAACAAAGGAATTCAACAAACTGGGTGAAGCCGTCTCCCACGGCTGTGTCCGACTTGCAGTTGAGGATGCAAAATGGATTTATGATAATTGCTCCTATGGAACCAGTGTAATTATTTATGACGATAAGAAAAGTCCCGGACCTCTTGGGAAGCCCGAAGGTATAAAAATAGCTTCCAGTGTGCGATGGGATCCAACGGATCCGGATGTTAATAATCCATATGCAGATAAAACACCGACAATTGACGGTATAAAAAGTAGTAAAATAGCATGGAACAGTACGTATGATGTTCGAAGCAATTTAAAAGCGACATCATCTGTTGGTACAGATATCACTTCAGCGGTGAAAGCAAAAGGGGAGGTTAATACAGCAATACCCGGAAAATATAAAGTTATATATACCGTAACGGATACACTAAAAAAATCCATTATCAAAACAATAACTGTAATTGTTCTTGATAACACAGAACTACCTGAGTTTGACGGAATTAGTGACAGAGTAGTAAATTCAGGAGTTACTTTGGATTCTGACTTTGCACTTACCGGAGTAGATGCGTATTGTCAGGACTTTGAGCTTGATAAAGATTTAATCCAGGTTACGATTGATCAGACGGATGATATGAATTATGAAATTACATATAGCGCCAGTATAGGTAACGGTCCGATAGCTACCATCACTTCAAAGATAACAATTGATGATGAAGCGCCGATATTTAATGGTATTACTGATAGGATTTTAAAGGATGGAGAAATACCGGACTTATCCTGGGCAATGACAGGTGTAACAATTACTGATAATTACTCTACGCCTGATAAGATTATACTCGATTTAAACCTTATGGATAATTTTGACGGTACATATCAGATTACCTACACGGCAACGGATGAAGCCGGGAATATAGGAACAGAACAAATCATAATTGGTAATAAGACAGTCAATATCAGTAATAATTAGCGAAAGAGGACATATCCTTTAACAGATATTGATTAAGGAGTGATACATATGATAAGTATTAGAACTACTGAGAAAGTCCCCAGGCTAATGGTTTTATTTGACTGCTTTATTATTTATAGCATTCTCGGATGGGGATATGAAACAATATACTGCTATATCAATTTAGGAAGATATATTAAACGTGGCTTTTTATATGGGCCTATCTGCCCAATCTATGGTGGATGTATTATGATAGCAGTCCTGCTGTTCTCAGACCGAATTCGGAACAAAATGGCATTATTTTTTGCTTGCGCATTACTTGCATCTTGTGTAGAGTATATAGTATCCTCAGTCATGGAGTTCATATTTGGAAGACGTTGGTGGAATTACTCAGATCAGCTATTTAACATTAATGGCAGGGTATGTCTCGGTGCGGCTATCGTATTTGGTCTCTGCGGCATTCTTATTATTCGGTATTTTCATCCTAAGCTCGTTTGCTTTATTAATGAAAATGCACATTTAGATATTCTGAAAAAAGTTACCAGGGTGGCATTAACCATTTTCATATTAGATCTATTCGTCACTGTTAAAATGAATTTATAACACGCATCGCCTTTTAGGCAGAACGGAGGAAATAATGAGTAAATATACTGAAATTACCCCCGAAATAATGGAACTTGCTAATTTGTGCAAGCAAAATAATGTTATAGATCCAAATCTGTATGCAAAATATGACGTTAAGAGAGGTCTTAGAGATGTAAGCGGGAAGGGTGTTTTGACAGGGCTTACTGAAATTTGTGAAATCATATCCCATATTATGGTGGATGATGATTATATTCCCTGTGAAGGCAAGCTATATTACCGAGGAATAGATACCGAGGAATTTATAAATGGATTTATGCAGGAGAAGCGTTTCGGCTTTGAAGAAGCTACCTATCTGTTGCTATTTGGTGATCTTCCGACAAAGACTCAGCTTACCGAATTTATTGGCTTGATTGAAAAATACAGAGAGCTTCCACAAAGCTTTGTCCGTGATATCATTATGAAGGCACCCAGTCATGATATGATGAATACATTGGCAAGAAGTGTGCTTACTTTGTACTCCTATGATGAAAAAGCAGATGATATATCTATTGAGAATGTACTCCGTCAGAGCTTACAATTGATAGCGGTATTCCCGCTTTTATCGGTATATGGATATCATACTTACAGTCATTATCACAATGGAAAAAGTCTTGTTATTCATCCGCCGAAAGAAGGGTTATCAACGGCAGAAAACATACTTTATATGCTGAGACCGAACATGAAATATACAGAGCTTGAGGCAAAAATTCTCGATATTGCACTCGTTCTGCATGCAGAACACGGTGGAGGAAACAATTCAACCTTCACAACTCATGTGGTTTCGTCCTCAGGAACGGATACATATTCTTCGGTTGCGGCATCCCTGGGATCATTAAAGGGACCGAAGCATGGTGGAGCTAATATTAAGGTAATGAAGATGTTTGATGATATGAAGGAGAATATCAAAGACTGGGAGGATGAAGAACAAGTAAGTACATATCTCGCAGATATTCTAAATAAAAAAGCCTTTGACAAATCGGGTCTGATATACGGAATGGGACATGCAGTCTACTCCATATCTGATCCAAGAGCAAATGTTTTGAAGCAGTACGTGAAAGGTCTTTCAGAAGAAAAGGGTATGCAAAAAGAATTCCGGTTATATGAGATGGTAGAGCGTCTTGCTCCCGAAATAATCGCTAGTGAGAGGAAGATATATAAAGGAGTAAGTGCTAATGTAGATTTTTATAGCGGATTTGTATATCATATGCTGGATCTGCCAAAGGAATTATTTACTCCGATATTTGCAATTGCGAGAATAGCCGGATGGAGCGCACATCGCCTGGAGGAACTGATTAACTCCAGTAAAATTATTCGACCGGCATATAAGAGTGTTACAAAGCCCAGAGATTATGTGCCAATGGATCAAAGAAGTTAATATAAATGTTAGTGACAGTTCAGCCTAGCAAGGATAGTGACAAGACTGGGAAAGAAATGTTTCCATATAGGAGCTGCTTTCGCTTAGTTGCATTACGTAGTTCGTATGCAAATACTCCTATATAGAAATCATTTCTTACTCAGTCTGGATACATCTCTTTGAAGGCTGAACTGTAACAAATTGACGATTTAAAAATATTTAAAAAAACATTATAGATTCATTTAATTCCCAGCGTATTTTATTTCTGATTGCACATACTACTATCGTGACATAGTAATGAAATTAATATAAGTATTTCATTAAGATGTTGCATGTAGCAATAGTAAACAACAACACACATTATTTTGATTTATCAAAGTAAGAAATGGAGGAGTTTATATGTCAAGTAGAAACAGCGCAGAGATACCTGAAGCAAAGGAAGCATTAAATCGTTTTAAGTATGAAGTTGCAAATGAATTGGGCGTTCCGTTAAAGCAAGGCTATAACGGTGACCTGACCTCAAAGCAGAATGGTTCGGTCGGTGGTTATATGGTTAAGAAGATGATTGCGGATGCTGAAAAGAGAATGTCCGGTAAATAGGAAATAAATAATAAATAATTGATGCGGCTGCCAAATCGGCAGCCGTTTTTATCATATTTAGAAAAAACCATTGAAATATTTGGGTGGATAGGATACACTTACTATTGATATAAATAAATTTTCATATACAATTAATTAATAAGGTATTCGGAGAACAATATGAGAGTTATTGCAGGTAGAGCAAGAAGATTACAGCTAAAGACGCCAGAGGGCTATGACACTAGGCCGACTACTGATAAAACCAAGGAGACACTGTTTAATATTTTGAATCCTTACTTAACAAATGCTGATTTTTTAGATTGTTTCGCTGGAAGTGGAGCAATTGGAATAGAGGCTTTGTCAAGAGGTGCCAAGTATACGGCATTTGTGGAGAATAATAGAATAGCGCTTGATTGTATCAGAGCAAATCTGAAAAGTACGCAACTGGAAAGTGAAGCTGAGGTTCTGGCAAGCAGTGTGTTGGAAGCAATACGTATCTTAGAGATTAAAGGCAAAGTCTTTGATATTGTATTCATGGATCCCCCTTATAATAATTCATTGGAAAAGGAAACATTGCTTATTCTGCAAAATTCCTCGATTATTTATTGCGATACAGTCATAGTTGTTGAAGCATCCTTATTGACAGATTTTGGTTATCTTGAAGATACTAAATTACGTATTTATAAAAAGAAGGAATATAAAACCAATCAACATGTTTTTATAGAGATGAAGTAATAATTATAACTATTCCGTACTCCGAGAAATCCACAGGATTTCGAGAAGATCCAGCGCCAAAATATGTGCTTTATAACATATTTTGTGTGCATCGGTTCGAAAGAACCGCAGTGACTGAAAGTCACTAATAACTTACATAAGATGCATGTCATCATGGAGGGATATATGAAAGTTGGAATTTATCCCGGTAGCTTTGACCCAATTACTTTAGGACATTTGGATATTATAGTTCGTGCTTCAGGATTGGTTGATCAGTTGATTATCGGAGTATTAAAAAATAATGCAAAGAAACCGCTGTTTGCAGTCGAAGAACGTGTAGCAATGATAGAAAAGGTATTAGGCGAACAATATAATTTACCTGATATTCAGGTGAAGGCCTTCGATGGATTATTGATTGATTTTGCAGCAAAGGAAGATGCAGCAATTATTGTAAGGGGACTTCGAGCTATCACGGACTTTGAATATGAATTACAGATTGCACAGACCAATCATAAATTGAATCACAAAATTGATACTGTCTTTTTTACAACCAGCGTGGAGTATTCCTATTTAAGTTCCAGTGCAGTCAAGGAAATTGCATCTTTTGGCGGAGACATTACACAATTTGTACCGGGCTGTATTGTACAAGATATCTTTGATAAATATAAATAGTGAGGAGTGTCTGGAGATGGGAGCAAGCAGAATTGAGCAGTTAATTGAGGATATTTATGAATTTGTCGAAAGCTGTAGGATGCAGCCGTTGTCAAGCACTAAGGTAATCGTACCAAAGGATGAATTATATGATTTATTGGATGAGCTTCGTCTTAGAACTCCGGATGAAATAAAACGGTATCAGAAAATCATAGCAAACAGAGATGCTATTCTTGCAGATGCCGAAGAGAAGTCAGAAGGAATTATTCATCAGACCAAAGAAAAGGCGAAGGAACTTCTGAATGAGCATGAAATTATGCAGCAGGCATATTATCAGGCCAATGAAATGATTATGCAGGCATCGGAGGAGGCTGACCGGATGCGCAGGGAAGCAGCCGAGGAGTCGGAACAAATCAAAACCGGAGCATTGGTATATTCCAACGATGTTTTGTCTGAAGTTGAACGGGTACTGGCGAGTGCTTATGAAAGCGCCGCTTCCAGATATGACGGTTTTATCGGTACATTAAAGAACAATCTGGATGTCATTGGTAATAATAAAAAGGAACTCCAAGCACAGCTTTACCCTCAGCAGAGTAGCCAGCCGGAGGAGGATGCACCACTATATCCGGATAGCGATTTTGATTTTGATGAAAACACCTTCTTAAATGACTTGCAGTAAGTATTGTCATTTGCCTGATAGAAAAAAGCTTACATAGATAACGGATAGCAGTAGTGCCAGTACAGCACTGACACATTTAATTGCAATATAGGAAATGATGGATAGTCTTGTGTTTCCAAGTACGCTTTTGGTTTGGGCGACAGCCGATAGACCGCCAAAGGAGGTAAGTACGGAAACCAAGACTATTTTTGTATTTAAATCCATGTCTGAATTGCAGATCTGACTGATCCCGGTCGTAATTTCCAAAGTACCGATCATTAATACCTTTAAAAAACTTATATCCGGGCCGATTTCTCTGATAATCTGAGCTAATATTGAGAATAATATGATATACCCGCCAATTTTGGTAACTATTTCAAAGCCGTTCATAATAGATTGATTGAGAATTTCAAAAGAAAAGTGGTTCGTGGCGCCCTTGTCATTCACGGAAGGTTTAGACATGGAGACGGTAACAGCAGAATCAAATTTTTGCATAAAAAAACGTCGATACAGTATGGCTCCAAGAATGGAAGAACCATAAATTATTGAAAACAGGACATAATTAATTTCCGGGAGCTTCAACTGTGTTATAGCGATGTAGCCGATAATGAACATAGGACTTGCATTATTACACATTCCCAGAAGAAAATTTCCTTCGCTTGCATTTATTTTATGATCAGAAACCAGATCCGCCGTAGATTTAGCACCCATTGGGATTCCTGACAAGAATCCGATTACGATTGGGTAACAGCCCTCATAACTTACGCCAAATAATCTTCCGAATACGGGATAGAAGACTTTACTGATTTGTCTTGTGATATTAAGTCGTACAATCAGATTGGATAGGATGATAAAGGGAAGAAGACTGGGTAATACATTATGAAACCAAAGTAATAAGCCCTGGCTGGCTCCCCGGAAGGAAGCGCCCGGAAATAGCAGGGTTGCAGCCATAAAGAGTAGTATTAGGCCCTTTACCAGTGTGTTTTTATGAAAGCAGTATAATACAATCTGCTTGATACTTCGATTATTTTTGGCGGATTTCATAAATACTCCTTGAAGACAAGAGCTGCGTTTATTATAATTTATTGAAATGGCATATAAAATATTACAATAATGGGATAAAGGAGAATAAAGCGATGGCACAAAATAATAATTTGCCAAAAAGAAGTGAGGTAGATCAGAAATACACCTGGGCAATTGAAGATCTGTATCCTTCCGATGAATTATGGCAGAAGGAATATGAAAAAGTGAAGGAAATGCTTCCTAGGGTTATTGATTATCAGGGAAGGTTATCCAAGTCCGGTGAAATTTTGTTGAGCTTTCTACAGTTATCAGATGAAATCAGTAAAATGCTGGAGCGTGTTTATGTCTATGCAAACCAGAAGTACCATGAAGATACCGCAAGCGCTGTATATCAGGACTTATCGAATAAAGCGAATGCTTTGTCTGTAGTGGCAAGCAGTGCTTTCGCTTTTGCTACTCCGGAGATACTTACAATTCCGGAGGAAATGATTGTTCAGTACCTGCATGAAAATGAGGAGTTGAGACCCTATGAATTTTATCTGATGGATATACTACGCCTAAAGACGCATATCTTGTCCGGAGAAATGGAAGGACTGCTTGCTGATGCCGGTGAGATTGCCGAAGCTTCCGGTAATATATTCTCTATGTTCAATAATGCGGATATTAAATTTCCGGAGATTAAAGATGAAAATGACGAGACTGTCAGGATAACACACGGCAGGTACGGACAGTTACTTGAAAGCAATGATAGGAGGGTTAGAAAGGAAGCATTTGAAGGTGTGTATGCAACTTATGTTAGCTTTCGTAATACCCTTGCGGCAAGCTTTAGTGCAAATGTGAAGCAGGAGGTATTCTTTGCTAAAGCAAGAAAATATGCAAGCACGCTAGAGAGGACGCTTGATGCAGCCAATATTCCGGTAGGGGTTTATACCAATTTGATTGAGGCGGTTCATGAGAATCTGGGACTGATGCATCGGTATATTACGATCAGAAAGAAGTTGCTTAATCTTGATGAGCTCCATATGTATGATCTTTATACCCCGTTAGTCGGAGATGTTAAAATGGAGGTTCCTTTCGATGAGGCAAAGGACATTGTATCCAAGGGACTGGCACCGCTAGGTGAGGATTATCTTCGAATCTTATTTGAGGGCTATAATCACCGCTGGATCGACATCTATGAAAATGAGAATAAACGTAGTGGTGCATACTCCTGGGGCGCATATGGAACGCATCCGTATGTATTACTGAACTACAATGCGACACTGAACAATGTATTTACGTTGGCACATGAGATGGGCCATGCAATTCACAGCTATTACTCTGATAAGGAGCAACCATATATTTATGCCGGCTATAAAATATTTGTTGCAGAAGTGGCATCGACTTGTAATGAGTCGCTATTGATTGACCATTTGCTGAAGACAACGAAGGATAAGAAAGAAAAGGCCTATCTGATTAATCATTTCCTAGAAAAGTTTAAGGGAACTTTGTTTCGTCAGGTGATGTTTGCGGAGTTCGAGATGATTACACACAAGATGGTGGAGGACGGTGAAAGCCTTACGTCTGAGGCTCTTTGTAAAATTTATCATGATCTGAATGTTGCATATTTCGGAGATGATATTGTGATTGATCCTGAGATTGATATGGAGTGGGCAAGAATTCCTCACTTCTATAATGCCTTCTATGTATATCAGTATGCTACCGGATACTCCGCAGCAATCGCCTTGTCGAGAAGAATTCTCAGTGAAGGTACCCCGGCTGTGGAGGATTATATCCGCTTCTTAAGTAGCGGTAGCTCGAACTATCCGATGGAGCTTCTTAAGACTGCGGGTGTAGATATGAGTACCAAGGAGCCGGTTCATCAAGCACTGCAACTGTTCTCGGAACTTTTGACGCAGATGGAGGAGCTGATGAAGGAAGAGTAAGGGGTGCTTCGCTAGGTTGTGTGGTGAAGGGGTACGTGCCAGTAGGGGCTGTAGGACAGGGGTCGGGATGTTTTTCGG
>WSSedL1CaDRAFT_10002059_pt1 | contig 10691 bp, 10 predicted proteins | sample WetSurSL1Cattail_FD_9464 | JGI IMG/M metagenome (IMG submission 9464)
TCTGATCAAAATTTACAAAACATTTGCACTTACGTCAAGAAAAAAATATACATTTTATTAACCAGCAATTGTTTATAACTTAATCACCAAACCCTAATTATTACACTGAACAATGATCAGTATAAATATATAATTTTTGTGTAATTGACCACTAAGGAATTATTTATTACCTGATGTTATTTTTGCGCCACAAACTCTATCACCATCACCGTTTCATTTCCCAATTTATCATAAGCCTTAACGGTTACAATATTCTTCCCTGGTAAGGCTTTTACAGAACCTGTGCAAGGCTTTTCGGCTGTGCCGTTCAAAATATAGGTCATATGATCATACCCAGATTGGTAATCTGTAGCTGACAAGAACAAAACTACATGAGTAGGGTAAACCATTGTGCTTTTACCTTCTTCAGATAAGGAATTCCTGGCTGGAGAACTAAAGCGTGGGTATATAACAGGTCCTGTATTATCCTCCAAAACCTTAAATGAACTGATATTGGTATTATCAACATTATCGGTACCAATATACCCAATCGTATGAATGCCCTCCTGCTCTATTGAGAATGGAGCACTGTAAGTTGTCAGGCTGCTTGTGTCTATTTTGTACTGGATATTGTTAACGCCCGATTCTCCATCACTTGCCTTCATGTGAATTTTGGTTTTACGGCTTGTGTAAATAGTGTCGAATGAAATAAACACCGGACCAGTAAAACTATAGGCTAAATTTGGCCCTGTTAAATCGATATAAGGTACCTTATCAGCACTGGCATTCTCAGAAACCTGACACCGGTTATTGACATTGTCAATGGCATAAGCTTTTACTGAAATCTTACCATTTACAGCACTTAGCAAAACTGGCTTTTCGTATAATATAAAGTCTCCATCATTAATTGAGTAATACACTGCTTTAACACCTGCCTTATTGTCAATGGTTGTTATTTTCAGTTGTGAACGTCCTGAGGAAAATTCCTTTCCATTGATCATAAAGGTTTTTCCAATTATTTCCTGAAGGATGGTCGGAGGAGTTTTATCAACATAAAAATCATATACCTGCTGTTCTTCTTTGTTCCCAACATTGTCAACTGCGTAATAGATCAATTTATGTTCACCTGCATTCAATAAAGTTGTTCTAAATGGCATGGTATAATTGCGTTCAGGATTATCATCGAGTTTATAAACCAAGTGACCAATGCCACTTGAAAAGTCTTCAGTTCTAAGAATTAGTTGTGCATTGCCGGCAAGCACATTTTCAAAGTGATCGCCCTTGATTTCGAGCATCGTCTTTGGGTTTGATCGATCTATTATAAGTTCGAGCGTTTTGAAGGATTCAACATTTCCCACATGATCAAATGAGTAATATTTCAACATATACATCTTTTCCTTCTCCAGAACCAAAGGTTTGATGTATTCTGTGTATTCGGCAGAGTCAATAGAAAACATAGTTTTTTCGACTCCGGATAATTCATCTTTTGCTGTAAGAAATATTTCCGCATTGCCATTAATAAAAAGGTCCCCTCCGCGTTTCATGGGTTTAGTATTGCCAAAGCTCACTGAAGTTTGAGGAGGATGGCTATCGGCATAAATCGAAAACACTACATCCTGCTTGGGAAGCTTTGTTTGCATAGTATTTCGGTCTACAGCCCAAGGGTGATGGATTGTGTTAAGGCCTTCCGATTCAAAATATACAGGATTCGGATACTGTTTTGCAGTAGCGCTTCTCAAAATAACCGAACTATCCTTAGTATCAATTTTGGAGCTCATTTTAAGATAAATAGGCAAAGATTTTTGTATATATAACTTGCCATCAGGTGATGTATATATTTTTTTTTCATGCTGTGGTTGCTTTTGAGCAAACAGCATAAATGTGAAGTTTAAAAAGAAGAGAAAAGCTAGTAATTTGCGGGATTTCATGCGGACTTTAAAATTAAGATATGTGGGTAACAAATCTAAAAGGAATACTAAGCATACTTTCAAACTCCTTACCCGTAGACAAAATATCTTCATCCATTTCGAGATGGTACCATGATATTTTTACATCAAAGCCCTTCTTCTGCAATTCTTCAAGTTTAATTAAAATATCAAGTATAATTTTTGAGGAAGCAGTATTAAAATAATTCAGCTTTACGACAAATTCAGTAGTTTGGTTTGGCTGTTTGCTGTATTCTTCAATCCATTTGAAAACCGGTGCAAAAAAGGTATACACATCTTCCGGAAGAGAAATGCCGGAGATCTCGAATTTATCTTTGTCTTTGTCTAAAGTTATTCTAGGAGTTGATTCTCCTTCCTTGATTAATAATGGTTCCATGTGTTTTGTTTTTTTCGTTTATCTTTCCTCAGCGAGTCGAACCCAACCATCCGTAAAAGGTATAAAATCAAAAGGAATATTCAATATACTAGCCAATTCTTTACCAGTGGATAACATATCTTCGTCGATTTCAAAATAATTCCATAATATCTTAACATCATGTCCATTAATAACCAATTCTTCAAGTATGGTGAGAATATCGATTATTGCTTTTGTGGAAGCCGAATTAAAATACATCAGTTTAATAACCAATTCAGTCTTTGCATTTGGTTGTTTAATATAATCTCTTATCCAATCAAAGACCGGAGTGTAAAATGTGTGTACATCTTCAGGCAAGGAATTACCAAAGATTTCGAATTTGCCGCTTTCTTTGTCAAGTATGACTGTCGGACATGACTCCACATTTTTAATAATAAGTCGTCTCATAAAAATTAAATAATGAGGTGTTTTTGTATGGTACTCAAAAATGTTTTCAGGTTGATAGGTTTTGATATATAATCACTGCAGCCTGCCTCCTTGCAATTTACGATATCATCAGATTTACTGCTGGCTGTTTGGGCGATAATAGGTATCCCTTTATTAAACTCTCTAATTTGTCTGGTAGCTTCCAGACCATTCATAATAGGCATATATATGTCCATCAAGATGATATCGATTTTATTATTTTTACAGAATTCAACAGCGTCTTTACCGTTGATAGCTCTGAAAAGCTTGACCTTTGTGGGTTTTAAAGCCTCCGCAAGCAGAAAGTAATTGTTATCAACATCTTCTGCTATAAGGATACATTTATTCTCCCATAAGAAATCAGTCTGCACTGGGGCCGAGGTTATTACCTGAGGTATAAATTTAAACCCTATCACCAAAATATCATCTACCTGTTCATACTTACCCTTCCAGTTATCATAATATTCTTCGAGCAGTCTTTTTTGTTCCGGTAATGGATTTTGATGAATTTCCAGCAGTTTTTTTCTAAAATTGGCGCTAAAAATTTTATATCCCTTTTCTCCACCCAGCTGATCATAAAAACCATCAGAAAATAAGTATATCAGATCATCCTTCTCAAGCGTAATTTCATTGTTCGTAAAAGGAGTATCAGAAGTCCTGTAAACGCCAATAGGCATTCCATCAGCAGCAACCTGAAGTAATTCTCCTTTTCTAATAATATACATCGGGTTATGAGCTCCTGCAAACTGCATTTGTTTGTGTTCGAAATCTATCACACACAAAGCAATATCCATGCCGTCTTTATTTTCATCTAATTTCCCCGATTGGTGCAATGAAACGATAACCTTTTCGCGTAATTGGTTTAATATTTCATTAGCATTTAGGGAACGAACGTGCATGTTAAAGGTCATCCGGTTCACAATATCATTAAGGAAAGCCACTCCAAGCATACTCATAAAAGCTCCCGGAACTCCATGTCCAGTGCAATCAGCAGCTGCAATAATCACAATACCTTCCTTTTCTGTCATCCAATAGAAGTCGCCACTGACTATATCTCGGGGACGAAAAAGAACAAAGTGCTCGGGAAGTACTTTCTCGATTTTTTTTAATGGTGGAAGAACCGCACTTTGAATACGCTGAGCATAAAGAATACTGTCTGTAATTTTTGTTTTTTGTTTGGTGACAATATCCCTTTGTTTTTCAATTTCGCTTTTTTGTTCTATAATCTGCTGATTACTTTCTTTTAGTAACGTATATGCTTTCTTCTTTTCGCGTAATTGTTTAAGAATGAATACTGAGGAAATTGTGACCAAAGCCAATATGATGATAAGTGAAAGAATAATTAGGAAGGTATTACGCTGTCGTGCGGCCTGAAGTCTTTCCTTAGCCTGAAACTCTTTCTCCTGCAAAATATTATACATTTTTTGCTGGTCCAGAAGTTGAAGAGTAAGCTGTTGTTCTTTCGTCATCTTCTGGATTTTGCTATCTTTCGATTTCAGCTCCACTTCCTTTGCAGAAACCTCGCCTTCTGCAACTTTGGTACGTGATTCAAATTTTTTTAATTCTTCCTTTTGAAGGTGGCTCTTTATGGAAGCAGCCATATCAAAATATTCTTTTGCTTTACCTTGATTTCCAAGCTTATCGTAATTTTCAGATTCGATGGCATAACAATTTCTTAAGGAGGTCATATCCGTAAGTTCCTGCGCTATTGTCAATGCCCTCTCGAGCGTTTGATTTGATTCAGTATAGTTCTTAAGATTCTGCTGAACTTGTGCAATATTTATGAGATCAGCTAAAACATCAGGCTTTTTACCTTGCTTTTCGCTTAATTTCAGCGATCTTTTAAAAAATGTTAAAGCCTGATCATAATTGTCTAGTTCTGTATACATTAAACCTATGTTCACACATAAATTCTTAACAGCATTCATGTTACCTAGACTTTCATTACTTTTAACCGCTTTCTGAAAAAATTCGATTGATTTTTGGATATTATTCTTTTCCTTATACAGATAGCCTAATTTTGCTTGACAACGAGCTAATTCCAATAAATTGCCTTCTTTCTCATACTTTGCAACCTGATTTTCCAAGTCCGCAGTTTCCTGTCCATATATCGCAGAAACATTAAAAATCAGGAGAATAGTAATAAGCGCAGATATACAATATCTCATGTTTTGTATTTTTGTAGCTAGTTGTTTAAATTACTGTATGTCAATTTCAAAGCTTAAAATAAATACAATTACTTTCTTCTCTAAATCACTTTATATAAAGTTAAAAAAATTAAAATTGCTTCACAATGGTAAATGAAATAAATTAACACAACCCATTTTTTGCAATTGTGGTATTATTATAATTTTGAATCTGTTGTTGAATATTAATAAAATATTAATTGACAATTTTAGATTTTTTTTCTAAATTTAAACATAATAAACCTTTTTTACATTTAATGCTTATACACAAATATAATATCATACTCTATGAAAAGCCAAAATGATACATTAAGGGATGCCTGCGAGGAAACAGCCGAATTTTTCAGAAAAATCACAGATCAAACTCATCATGAGATTCAATCGAAACTAGATTTTGTGGTAGGAAGTTATGATTTTGATAAAAATCCAGTAGGTTTATATGAAATTGGACAGGAAGCTTTGGATATTTTAAAGGCAATTAAAGCCAAAAGTCCAAGAAAAGTTAATAAGCAATTGATAAGCAATTTGGAAGAAAGTTTGAAGAAATAGATTACTCCTCTTCGGTAACAATTCAAAAAATATCCTTAGAGAATTATTATGTTTAAAACTTTGCCGTTATTTCAGCAAAAGTAATGCTATGTGTATTATTTTGAAGGGCTGAACAATTGTTAGCCTGTTCGGCGAATGTCCGAATGTCCGTCTTATGCGAGTTTAATGGCGGTCTATGATCACTATAAAGGTTAATATTTACTTCTGATAAAATAGGAATGAAACTACTTCTGAACATAATTTGGTTACTCTTTGGTGGTATCGTAATAGCGATCGAATATCTGTTCGCAAGTATCGTTCTTTTCATAACCATTATTGGCATTCCATTTGGTTTTCAAACTTTAAAATTAGCAGGCCTCGCCATTTGGCCTTTCGGCAGAGAAGCCCGCTATAAAGAAAGCGCCTCAGGTTGTTTATCAACTGTCATGAATATTATATGGATACTCACAGGCGGTATATGGATTTGCATTTCTCACTTAGCTTTTGGAGTTTTACTGTGCATTACTATCATTGGTATTCCTTTTGGTTTACAACATTTTAAACTGGCCAGCCTTGCGCTTACTCCATTTGGGCGCGAAATAGTTGATGTAAGATAATAACCTTTGGATAATTGCCTTACAACAATTATAATGACAAATTTCACTTATTCGATAAATTTTGAAAGGTTGTATGTTTTTTTTTGTAAATTAACATATACAAAAGGGGTTTTAAGGTAAATATGTAATACGCTTTTTATCAAAAATTTAAATCAAACAAATGGACAATTCCTTGGAAAAAACAGTACTAATAGTTGATGATTCCGAATTCAACATCGAACTTGTTAAAGCAATCATAACTGTTGACAATGATATCAAGTTTATTGATGCTTGCGACGGAAAAGAAGCTGTGGATAAATTTGAAAGACTTTGTCCTGATCTTGTCATTCTAGACATTATGATGCCCAATATGGGTGGCGTGGAGACTTTAAAAATAATGAAGAAAGTTAATGCAGCAACTCCAATCATTATTCTCACTGCTATTGACAGTGATAAAACCAAAAAGACCTGCATGGACCTGGGCATAGCAGGGTACTATATCAAACCATTGATTGACAATCATCTCTCAGGGTTTGTTAAAAAATTATTAACCCAGTAAACAATTTCCCATGGGGTTAGCGATTTATTACAGATTTTAAATAATATGTTATTGGTAGGTATAAAAAAAGGACGATAGGTTTTATCGTCCTGGATTGAGATATGCTACTTACAGCCTGGCTTAATTTCTGAGGTCCTGTATTCAACGAAGCTTTTAACGAGTTCGTTACAGGATCGGAAACCGTTTGGTTCGAACTTTTATCCTTTAAAATCCAATGGAATATTTAGTTTAAAACTGATATTTCTACCCATGTTGTATATTCCATTTCGGCCGCTTGAATTATTCGGATAAGGTTCAAAGTATTTCAGCCTGCTCAGGTGCGACTGATATACAACGTCGAAGATATTACTGCACAGGATATCAAATGTGAATAAAACCTTTCCCTTCAGGTTTGTTACATCGCCGCCAAATCCAATATTAAAGAGCTTATAACCGGGAGTTACAGCTTCTGTATTTTCGGCCAAATATACCCTGCTTTGTTTAGCATAGTAATCCATTTCTATTTTAGCGAAGAGGGAAGCGACATGTTTATATTTTTTTAAATCAGCTCGCAACTCTGAATGGGTATGTAAAGGCGGAATTAATGGAAGGCATCTGGAGCTATCCGTAATATGTACACCATTTCCTCCAAGGTTTTTTGCATATATTAATGAAATAGAATTTTCGAAATGCAGCCAGTCTAATGGATGCGGGTGAACATCCAAACTTGCCTCGCCTCCATATAATTCGGCTTGAGCTTGCTGAAATTTAAAGGTTTGGTTACCCTGTATTATGATTGAATCAGCTCCCAGGTGGTTAAGCATTTTCTGATTAAAAATATAATTGGAAATGCTGTTGTTAAAGATTTCCAAACTACCTGAAACATGCCCCTTTGCATAAAAAATCCCAATGTCTTCCTGCAAACTAAATTCCGGTTTAAACTCCGAATTGCCAATTTGATATATGTTGGACCCCGGATGAACCCCGTTAGATGAAATTTCGGCTATATTGGGAGCACGGAATCCACGAGCAACATTAGCCTTTAGCGACAAATGGCTGTTAAGACTATAGGTTACCCCTAAGCTTGCTGACAGTCCCGAAAAAGTATGTTTGAAATTGGAAAACGGATGTTCAGCCCCAACAGTATCGTGAATGCTCACCTGCGTGTTAAAGCTTGTTTCAGGGTTTGTACGAATATACATTCCGTTATTACTAAAGAAACGATTGTCAAAACGAAGTCCTGTGCTAAGATTCCATTTGTCAGAAGTTTTGGTGATGAGGGCGAAAGGACCCACATCAAAGAGATTATAATCAGGTATAATAAATTCTGTGCCTTTATTCTTGTTGTTCTGGAACATTCCGTTTACGCCAAAAGTAGTTTCCCATCCTTTATTCTCAGGCAAATAATACTTCAAATCATACGTGTAGGTATTGAGGACAAGATCAAGACCAGGAGTGCCTACCGCCAGGGGATGACTGAACTCCTGACGAATGTTTTGCTGAAAACCCAGGTTTACTCCTAATTTTCGTTCTCCAAAAAAGAAGTTGTTTGTTAAGTATATTTTATAATGTTGTACATGTTGGTGTAGGGTTGCAATTTGATAAGAATTTAATTCCGCATCGGACACAATGGGCCGGAATGCATCAAATTCGGTAATTTGTTTGGTAAATTTTCTTGTGGCAGAATCTCTACTGCCATCAGGTATCTCCTGCAAATCATTAAACATTGCAATATTGAGGTGGGAATAGCCCCATTGCTTATTTAAACCAAGGTATGCATTGGCATCTGTTTCTTGAAATGCCGTTCCATAAACACGACCATCATATTTATTTCGATAATTGCTGGCCAGCTTATGTGATAACCTTCCTCCCCAAATAAATCCGCTTTTGTTGCCAGCCAATGAAGCGGATCCACCCAACAAACCATTGTTGCTCTGATATTCTGTAATGATGCTACCTTTTATTAAGCCATTTGCCAAAGGTGCTACTGGTAATAAATTAACAACCCCGGCAAGAGCGTCAGAACCATAAGTCAAGCTTGCAGGACCTTTGATTACTTCAACTCTATCAACATTGTATTCATCCACTTCAATACCATGTTCGTCGCCCCATTGTTGGCCTTCCTGCCGCATTCCATCATACAGCGTGAGAATACGGTTATAGCCCAATCCCCGGATAAAAGGCTTGGATACATTTGGTCCTGTTGTTACTGCGTTTATTCCGGGCAACTTTGTTATGGCTTCAATAATATTGGTGCTAATATTTTGTTCAATTTGCTTTTTGTCTATACTTGCTATGGGTACGGGATTGCTTTTTATTTCTGTTGCCCTGGAAGTACCTGTAACAACCACCTCGTGCATTTCCACTACGGAAGGTTCCATTGTATAATCTCTGGATGTAATATTGGTCAGGTCAATCGTTTCAACAATTGTTTTGTAACCTAAATAACTAACCTGTGTTAAAACTTTAGCTTGAGGAAGATTGGCAATTTCGTAATTGCCATTGATGTCCGTTGCAATACCGGTTTTTAAATCCGGAAAATAAATCACAACGCCCGCAAGCGATTCGCCTGTCGATTGATCAGTAATTTTTCCTGTTAATGTTCGTTTTGGCTGTTCAGCATCAACAGCAAAAATAATTTTGGAAATAACTAATAACATAAGAAATATTAAGAGACTTCGTCTTTTCATGATATGGATAGTTTTAATGACAGCCAACAAAAAAAATTGTCAATCAGTCTATCATTGATTAAATAATATGATTTTAATTGATAAATGCACAGAACTGCGTCAGATAAGAAAGAAAGGTGATTTAGGAAATTGGAGGTCCCCTGTGAAAGTAAAAAACAAACGAAAATTGAACTTCCTGAGAGACAGGTTTTGCATTTCTGACAAATCTTGCTGTTAGCGGATAAAAATATTGTTCAGGTTGATCATAGAAAAAGGTCACAAATTCAAATTGGCAGATGGGGCAATCTTTTTCAGGGGAAGAAAGTACATAGCCTTCAGTATTGTGCAAGGGATTATCCACATGATAATGCACACCCTTTATTGCTACCGGAGCAATAAAGATTGCAGTAAGAAATAAAGCAAGAAGGATATTATGTATTCTTTTTTGAGCTCTCATAACCTTTTTCTACCCCTATAACTATCGGACACCCAGTTTTGTTTTATAAATGCTTAAAATATGATATGATTTGCCAAAAATAAATTAAACTTGCGGATTAATTTTACATTTATCGCTTTAATATCCATGACACAAAAGGCTTTTCTATTATTCTTTTTTCTGTTTTGCATCATCAGCTTAAATGATGGACAAAATATTGACATCAACCTACTCAGAAAAATTAATGTAAACCGATCCACTAATCTTGACGGCTCCTTTAACCTTATCTCTAATTCCACATACCCGATTGGGATTGCAGCACCTCTTGGCCTTTTTGTTGTTGGCCATCTTAAGCACAATGAAAAAATGGTAAATAATGGAATTATTTCAGGTTCAGCCGTGGTTTTAACGGTTGCAATTTCAGCTGCCTTAAAATATTCGATTCGCAGGAACCGGCCTTATGATACTTATCCGGATATTAGGCCTTATTCGGCTGATAATTCGCCTTCTTTTCCTTCCAATCATTCATCTGTAGCGTTTTGCACAGCTACATCCTTAAGTCTGGCATATCCCAAATGGTATATTATTGTTCCATCCTATACTTGGGCATCGGCAGTTGCCTATTCCCGGTTGCACCTCGGAGAGCATTATCCTTCGGATGTTGTTGCAGGAGCATTTGTGGGTGCTGCATCTGCTGTAGTATCCTATAAACTGAACAAGTGGATATTAAGGCAGTACTATGGGGTATTTCCAAAAGCTCAGAGAGCTGAGAAGTGAAAAGCTTTGCCACTTCGATATGCAAAGCTTTTAGTCAGAGTCCGAACTTAATCAGGTATTAGATGTTAAATGAGTCTATGTAATTGTTAATAATCATGGACAAAACTTACAAAGAAATCGACGCTGTATTGGCTCCTCCACCACCTCATATGGTTGGCGATGGGTTCAGGGTTCATAATTTTTTCCCTTCGGGGTATAATATTGGAATTCACCGGA
>WSSedL1CaDRAFT_10002060_pt1 | contig 10685 bp, 10 predicted proteins | sample WetSurSL1Cattail_FD_9464 | JGI IMG/M metagenome (IMG submission 9464)
CCCCGCCCCTTCAGCCGGTGATTCCGGGGAGTCGGGTGCAACCCCGTCATCTGCGGCGGGTGCTTTTTGAGATACCTGCGGTTTTGGGTGTTCCTGTCCGCCGGCATTGTGCTGTTCGAGCCACCCTTTGAGCTGCCCCACCAGTTCGTCCGGGTTTTTGGCTGAAGAATCCCCCCCGGACTCGATGTCGTCCAGCATCTCCTCTATCAGATCGGTACAGGCAAGGAGAATGTTGCTCAGATCCTCCGTAATTACTGCGGTGCCGTTCCTTATGAGCTGGAAGACATCCTCCATGGTGTGGCAGAGGCGCTCCATGTCGGCAAAACCCATCGAGGCAGACGAACCCTTGAGCGTATGGATGGACCTGAAGATCTCGTCGATTGCAGTCTGATCGGATCCTTTTTCCAGTTCCAGCATGTTATTGACCAGGTTTTCATGGTTTTCCCTGGATTCTGCAACAAAAAGGGACCGGTACTGTTCAAATTCCGACATTTTTTAGTTCTCCGCCATATGCCTTACCATGCGCTCGATTGCATCCGGGATCTTTACCAAGGGCAGGACCTTGTCAACGGCATTTTTCTGGATTGCAGAGCGTGCCATTCCGTATACAAGGCAGTCCTTCTGATCACAGATAATACTTGTTCCCCCGGCCTGTTTTATTGCATATGCTCCAGCGCCGGCATCGTTTCCCATTCCGCTCAAAACCACGGATACAATATTTTTCCCGAATACCTGCGCAGCAGATTCGAAGGTTTTATCTACCGCCGGACGGACGGCATGCACCGGCGGGGCACTGGAGTGGATGATACGGCCCGTTTTTTTCCCGTCTGCTGATAGCGCCGTACCGATCATGGTGTGGACCCCGGCTTTGGAGACAAAGATCATCCCGTCCTTTATCATATCCCCGTTTTCCGTCTCTTTTACCGGCATTTTTGAGATCCGGTTGAACCGGGCAGCAAGCGGTGCGGTAAATCCCACCGGCATATGCTGGGTAATGATGACACCCGCCGGGAGATCTGCGGGAAGTTTTGAGACAAGCTGGTCCAGCATGGGCGGACCTCCGGCAGAGGAGCCGATAAGGACGACCCGCTGGGAATTCCCGTTCTGCGGCAGGACCGGCGGTGCCACTTCGCGGGGCGACGGCATCGGATCCGTTGTCAGGTGACGGATGGTTGCAACCAGTTCGTCAGCAATGAGCCGGAGCTGCGGGACATCCTTTGGCTTGAGCATGAAATCGTCTGCACCCAGCCGGATGGCCTCGTTCGTCATCTCCGCACCTTCTGAGGTGAGCGAGCTGAACATCAGGGTTTTTGGGTGCCACGAGACGGTTTTGAGTTCACGCAGGACCTCCAGACCGTTCATCTTCGGCATCTCGATATCGAGCGTGATCAGCTCCGGTTTGAGGGAGTCTATCTTTTCCAGTGCCTCAATCCCGTTAGCTGCCGTTCCCACTATCTCGATGGAAGGATCTTTTTGCAGCATGTCCCGGATGACTGTCCGCATCAATACGGAGTCATCGACGATGAGAACCTTTACCATAAGCGTCAGGACGCAAGGACGTTTTTGATCTCTTCAAGGACTTTTGGGGCCTGGAATGGCTTTACAATATATCCTTTGGCACCGGTTTTTATCGCGAGTTTGACCATCTGCTCCTGTCCGACTGCAGTACACATGACAACCCGGGCTGCAGGATCGAGCTGTTTTATCGCCTTTAAGGCTTCGATCCCGTTTACCTTGGGCATGACCACATCCATCGTAACAAGGTCGGGCTTGAGTTCCTTGTACTTGGCAACGGCTTCTTCCCCGTTCGCAGCCTCGCCGGCAATGGTATGGCCGCCGGAGAAGAGGATGTTTTTGAGAAGGGTTCGCATAAAGAGTGTATCGTCCACGATCAAAATGGTTCCCATGGAATATCAGACAGAATATTGGTATATCCTGATATAAATGAATAGTGGAACAAAACAGGGGTTAATTTTGGTTTGTTTGGGTTTTGGTGGCATCGGAAATGTATCGCACGCCTTTCGTCGTAAGCTGGACTTCCCGGCGTATCGTCATAACTTCCGCAATTCCCAGTTTGATAATCCGGTCATAGATCCCGTCGAGCTGCTTGTGGGGGATGCTTAGCATATTCTCGATTGCATGGGAATCCATCCCGGAATATACGAGCATTGCAACCTGCTGGTCGAGAGCGTCCAGCTCGGTCCCTTTCATATCAATGCCTTTTGTGGTATCTTTTAAGAAATTGGCAAGCACCTGGAGCGTGGAGAGCGGACAAAGGACCATGCTTGACACCACTTCCCCGGACTCCACGTGATCGATACGGACCACATCGGTCTGCTTTCCCTGTACGTCCCGCTTTGTCAGCTCAATTGCTGCGACATCAGTAAGCGGGACACAGACCTGTTTTACCGCACTGACAAACCAGATGCCTGTTTTCACGACGACAATGCTGCCCTTCTCCCACTGGGCATTCTTGATCATGACACCGCCGCGGATAGCCGGGGACATGAAATATGCCATGAGCCGGTATGCATTGCAGTTGGCCAGAAACAGCCGCTTTAAGATAACAAGGACCTTTTCCACGCTGGCGATTTTTATAATGGTCTCAGGGTTGCCCTTCGCTGAAACGATAAGAATGCTCTTTCGTTCGTCAAGATCGAAGATGGATTTAAAAAGGATCTCCTTATTCACGGGAGCGGGAAAGACGATGCGGTCATCGCCGACCGCAGCCTTGACCACAATCCATTTGCCTTCATGTTCGGTTTTTACGGGAATTTCTTTCATGTGCGCTCACGGATGTTGATCTGCAGGAGATTTGTTCTCTTTTATATATTACCCGAACAGGTTTATTTTATTCCCTGCGGGGCAGGAGGTTCCTTTTTCTTGCCTTTTCCGGCACCGTCGAGGAAACCTGCCATATCCTGAAGTTCCTGCTCGATATCTGTTGCCGGTGCCTTGAAATCCTTGAGTTCGCGGAGGAGGCTGACATTTTTTTCCTTTTTTACCTGTTTGATGTCGGATGCAAGCGAACTTAACATATCCTCGTCGGAGCCGGGACTTCCTCCGGCTGCAAACGAGGATATATCCGATTGGTCGTTATCCGGCTCGGCGGCAGGGGTAAGCGGGGTTGCCGGTATCAGATCGGCGGATGTCGGAGCCGGGGCCGCAGCCGGTGCTGAAGAAGGCGCAGGATCTGCCGGGCTGTCGTCGCCCAGATCGATATCGTCGAGGTTAATATTGTCCAGGTCCCCCATGCTCGCATCGATTGCATCTCCCCCGTCAAGGTTTTCCAGGTCGTTCGCGCCGGGATCGGCATGTGCTTTTAGGATCGCATCGGCCTCGGCATTTGCATCAGAGTCTGGTTCGGAGGGCATGTCCAGATCCGGCATCGATAGATCGCTGTCGTCCCCGGGCCCGCCGGCAAGGGCAAGATCTGCACCACCGCCCAGCCCGGCGGCCGAAGATGTGTCAAGGTCGGTATCGTCAAGACCATTTAAGAGATCCGCATCGAGATCGTCACCGGATAACGACAGGAACGGATCTGTTTCATCGGCATTCCCGCCAGGGAGCGCTCCGCCGCCTCCGCCCGTTCCCGACGCCGGGACCGACGCTGCGTTATCCGACAGAGAACTTTTCGTAACTTTCTCGGAGATCGTGCGATCCAGAAGTTTGTTGATCTCTTCGGGTTTTTTGCTCTGTTTTTTGCGATCGGTCAGGATATGTTTTAACGAGTGAATCGAGGAAGCGAGCAATACGAGATGTCCTTTGATCCCCCCGCCTTTTTCCTGGATTTTAACCTCGGCCGCTTTTGCCGGCTTTTTGGCAGCCGGTTCTTTTGGTGCAGCGGGCTTTGCCCCCCTCCCTGCAACTGGTGATTCCGGTTTGTTTGAGGAACCCTTGCGGAGCTTTTTGAGGGAAATATTTGCAAATGCAGCTTTTATTTCCGCAAAAGTAACGGCACCGAGGACGAGGAGCAGGACAAATCCGGTAACCACCACCAGCGGCAGCATAACGATGAGGGGGAGATTGACAAAGATCAGGACCGAGCCGAGCCCCACGATCGCTATAAAAAGGATCAACCGGCGGACACTATCTTTCATGTTATACCCCCGTCCCGCTTACGCCGCTGCCGATGCTTGTCAGTGCTTCTGAGCTGAAGAACAGCCCCACCACGCTCGGTGCCAGGAGAAGGACAAGACCTGTCAATGTGCAGAATATTGCTGCGTAGAAATAATACATGTATCGATCCCCTCCTCCAACGATCCGGGCGGCAATAATATTCGATACGGTCAGGATTGCAAGCGTGATGGACACATAGGTCTGCATGGCCTCCTTGGGGAAATTGGTAAACAGGTTCATTCCGCCACCAAAGACGCCACTCATGGATGCCCCGGATCCCTGTCCTCCTGATGTAGCTGCCGCTTCCTGGAATTTTGTCATCATACTTGCCACCGAATCGGTCAGTACAACAAGGATCTGGTAGAGCGCCACAAAGAGACCGGTCATGGCGACATGCATGGGTATGAGAAGGACAATGAACCCCTTGGAGAGCATGTCTTTTTTCTCACGGAGCAGGGTCTGCTCGAGCATTGAGGACCCCACCACCGTACCGATGGGTTCCGGCGGACCGCCCAGTGCCACGGTATCCCGGTAGATGTTGAGGTATTTGTAGATCAGGTTGCTCCCGGCCTCCCCGATAAACCGGTCCCAGACCTGCTTTTCGTCAAGGCCGAGATTGAGTTTGGAATAGACTGAATTTACCAGCGGTTCAAGCGCCGGAAGCGATTTCCGGTCAATGCTTCCCAGTGCGTACACCGCGGTCGTCCCCTGGCCGCCCATGATCGCACCAAAACTCCTGATAAAGACCGAGAAGTCATTGTCCCTCTGGGTGATATTCAGATCATCGATAAAACCGATGATCCCCATCGGTGCCATCAGGATACCGGCAAGAATAAAGATCATGCTGGCTGCAACGCCAAGAAGTGCGAGGAGGATAACCACCCCCAGGGTCAGGGGGACGATGATCCGTTCCATGGCACGAATGGTCTCCTGTTCTTTTGACATGCGTGCGACCAGGCCGTGGCTCTTTGGATCGTCAGGGACGGTTGTGTACATCAGGGTGATGCCAAAGACACTGATTGCAAGGATGATCCCATAGGACATGTTGAAGGTCGACTGGATGTCGGAGGGCGCATAGATCACCACGGAGATCATGATGATAACGGCGATGACGGTCCCCGAAAGGAGCATGGCGACATAAGCATCTCCCCATTTCTGGAGCATGGACATCCCCTGTTCCAGCTGGTTCCGGTACACGCTCCTGACCGTTGCAAGCTCGTTACTCAGGAAATCCTCGTCCGGAACACCGGAATCGATGGAGTTTGCATACCGGTTGAGCATGCTTCTGAGGATATCGTTCTCGGTTCGTTCGGCAACGATAGAAAGGGCTTCGGAATAACTGTAGTTCCATTTTTTGACAAAAGTATCCACTTTGCCAATGTATTTTGCCGAGATGTACTCGTGCCGGTTGGCAGCAAAGGAAAAGATCTCGGGGCGCGTTGCATTGGCGATCGCAAGCGACGCCATGTAGGTGGTCATGAAAAGAAGATCCGCGCCCATCTTCTTCTTTTCCTGGATGGAGGCCAGTTTTTCCTTGATGCCTTTTACCATCGAGGCGAACGGGATCTCCCGTGCAGGCTTTGCTTTTTCCTTGTCTCCTTCTGGAGGTGCGATCGCATCAGGCATAATTACGCACCGATGGTGAGGAGCCCCTGTTTCTTGATCTTTGTTATCATGTGGAACAGGTCCCAGAACTTGATATACCCGGCTTTGTGAAGGCGTTCGAGGATCTTTGCCCGTTTCTCCACTTCTAGGTAAATTTCTGCTTTCTTGCTATCAGGGATACCGAGCATCGATGCTATTTTGTTTTCCAGAAGGAACGAGCTGCCTTTCCCGGTCCAGACAAAGGTATCGGAGACCGGTTCCCAGGTAAACATCTGGACAAAGGTAAACCCTCCCGTCTCGGCATTGTACCCGACCAGTTCGTTGCAGCTGATCATCCGGCGCACGGTCTGCCCGTCGGGCCGTTTCACTGCGCTCTGGATCACGACCAGGTTGAGGTTATCCACATATGTTTTCGGGATATTGATGGGATCCCCGCAGAGACGCTGGATCAGTTTTTCGACCGATGCTGCGTGGAACGTGCTCATGACCGGGTGCCCGGTCTGCATTGCACCAAAGGCCACGCTCCCCTCTACCCCTCGGATCTCACCCACAAGGATCTGGTTGGGACGCTGACGAAGGGCAGCTTTAAGGAGGTCGAACATCGTGACTTCGCCACCGGCCCCGCCGCTCTCGCCTCCACCCTTGGCGAGTGCGACTTCCCGCACCCAGTTCCGGTGCGGGACATTGAGCTCAGGTGTATCTTCAATGGTAACGATCTTGTTCTCGGGGGGAATGAAGGTAGTAATGGCATTCAGGAGCGTTGTCTTTCCGCTTGCCGTTTCGCCACTCACGAACAGGGACATCCCGTACTCGACACAGATCCACAGGTATGCCGCAGAGACATAGTCTATGCCGCCGCTCTCGACGATATTTAGGATGGAGAGGGGAACTTCGTTCACCTTACGGATGGTAAAGTTACTGCCGTGCTTTGAGATTGCCGTGCCGTACACAATGTTGATACGGGAACCATCCGGAAGCGTGGCGTCGACCACCGGGTTCCGGTAGGTAATGGGCCGTTTGATCCGTTCGGCAACCTTTACGACAAATTCGTCGAGTTCGCTCGATACCTTGAACTCGACAACAGATTTCAGACCTTTGAAAACCTTGTGTTCGATAAAGATCGGCCCGACACCGTCGCAGGAGATATCTTCGATATAACTGTCGGAGAGAAATGGCTTTAGGACCCCCATTTCGATCTTGTCCCGGACAAGGAGATACTCGATAGCCTGGTACTCCACCTTGGAGAGAATAATCTTCCCTTCCGGCGTGATGGGAATATTCTTGCTCTTCTTACCGGATTTCATCTTTTTTTGTGCGGTAAAATCAGTGTTTAAAAAGGTCATCAGTTTTGACGATCCGCCTGCCTGCACGTCCTTTTTTGTCAGGCTTGCTACATCGACGCCCGGGGGCTTGACAATGGCAATGGTGGCAAGCATTTTTTTAATGACATCCGCCCGTTCCTTGTCGGTAGTGGGATCTGTTTCGAGTCCATCGATAAGATCGATCAGTTTTGTCTCTACTACCGGTAAAATGTCGCTTACACTGTGCAGAAACGAGGGTTCAATCGGGATATAGTAATTCCTCACATCGTCCGGATCGGGAAGAATGTGGACGAACGTGGTGTCATTGACCGGGTAGATAACGTTCGGGTTTTTATTATTACGGAGATCCTTTGTGAGTTCCGACACAAAGAGCGGGATCCCGTACGTGTTCACCGGGAAGGTATGGAGGTATTCCAGGAGGTGCGGACTGTTCTGGACGTACTCCTTTGCATTGGCCGGCAGCATCTTGAAAAGAGCATCCGATTCAAGATCCGCGTACAGGTCGACATCGATGTCCACCGGTTCGGGTTTGAAAGGCAGATTGATTGCAACGGAGAGGGAACTCATGGATCAGATCCTCGCAAAGCTCATCGGGATAACCTTCATCCCGTATCCCGGATGGACTTCGAAACTGACAAGGTTTCCGGTGGTCTTGCGTGCGCCGCGGACCTTGATTACTTCCATGACCATGACGTACTTGTCCCCGACAAGGGCTTTTTTCATATTCAGGTGTGCATCGCAGATGGAACGGATCCGTACAAGGGTATCTTCCTCAAATGCATAGGTATGGAGCGTCACGAGAACCGTTTTCCCGTGATCCACGAGGGATTTGCAGTTGGTAAAGAAGGTGAGGATGGTATCGGTTTCTGCGTATTCCGTGAACAGGGTCAGTGAATCGACAACCGCAACCTGCGCCTTGCTGTTCTGGATATAATAAATCAGCCGTGCAAGGATACCTTCCATTTCCTCTTTTTTCCATTCAAAACCTACCACGTGGAGGGGAAAAATTTTGAGATATCCCCAGGCAAAATAATCGGAGATATCCAAGCTCATCGAGTCCATCTGCTTGATAAAACTCTTGCTCGTGTTTTCCGTGGTAAATAGATCGACCGACATTCCCTGTTTCATGGCACCCCAGATGATTTGCTGGGTAAGCACGCTTTTCCCGGTATCGTTCTCCCCTTCGATCAGGGTCAGGGAACCAACCGGAAGACCGTCGGCAATCTTCTTGTCCAGTTCGCTGTTGCCGGTCGAGATGATCTGCCGGTCTTCCCCTCCCATGAGATCCGAGAGATCAGTAGCCATGGTATATTGCCCCGTTATAATATTTTTGAATTATAAACACCAGTCCCTGTTGTGATCTGGAACCATGCAGGCGAATCCGCGGTTGTCTGGATAGATATCTGATATGCTTCACCGGGATCGAGCTCGGAGGGATGGATCACCTCAGTACCTTTATCGGTGATTGTCCACGTCCCGGGGCCACCGTCAGTACTGTACTGGTAGAGCCGAAAGTCTCTGGCACTACGGTCATAAACTACAGCATCCATGTGTTTAAAATCGGATATAACTTCCTTACCTGTATTGTGAATAGTACAGTTGATAAACGAGTTTTCCGTGGTTATGTTTTCCAGGGAAAAATCTGTTCGTAATTGCGTCTGCTCCTGAAGGGCAGCAGCTTTTTGGGCATTTGTAACAATCTCCGCGGTGGAAAGTGTACTCCCCACAAGAAGGTAGGCAACGATTACAAGAAGCATTACCCCTACTGCCGCCCCGATAAGATCTGCAACTGCCATACCGGGATCACCTTAAGAAGTTGCACCCACGGTAAATTGATCTGATCTCCATGTCCCGTCTGGTAAGATAAACTGGAAGTACACCGGGCTGCCGTCAGTTGTTCCAATAGATGTTGCCAATGCGTCAATCTCCAGAGTCTCCCCGGCATCCCAATAATTATTGCTATTGAGGTTGTCTAACGTATATCTCCACGTATTCGGACTCATTTGGCTGGAGGATGAATCAAGAGATAATCTGCCAAAATTCCCGGCATCCCCGCAGATGACATCTGATTTTTGAATATCTGCAAGAGGAATGGGTTCAGTGCCGGTATTTTTCATCCAGACCCTGGCATACTGACTGGTGTTTGCTACTCCAAGAACAATTTTAAAATCCGTACGGAGTCTCTGGTCTGCCTGATGACTGGCTGAAGAAAATGTACCCGACATCTGGTAAACAACCGGGAATATTGCATTTATAAGAACACCTGCAGCAATTACCGCAGTGATCAAAAAGAGAGCAGTAGTAAAGGTATCTGATGACATTGCTTATATCCTGTCCGGCAGGTTCATCCATTCATCGTCTTTGTGGGCATTTCGTGAAATTTCACGATCCTTGGCGGTTGTTTCCAGTCCCTCAGGTTTCTCTCTTGCCGGCAGCAGTTGCTGGCGCTGTTCCATCATGACCTCAATCATATCCCGGTCAAGTGATGAATCGTTGGGAGAGAGGATCCGGTTGAGCGAATACAGTTCGGATACAAACTCATCCGGCCCGACCTCATGCTCCTCGCCAAGATTTGCAGGCATCAAATGCGAGATCTCTTTGATCTCCTCGCAGGATTCACGGGAGATATACCCCATAATCCGATACGATTCAAGGATGATATCGAGCCGGTCATGCCCGAATTTGCGGATGGCCCCGTTTGTCCATTTGAACAGTTTATACACTTTCTGGAGCCGGAGTTTCTCGCTGGCAAGTGCATTCTGGCCGGTCTTATGGCCGGTTGCCGGAGGGATCTGTGATTTTAACAGTGCCATGATCTGCTGTTCTTCGAACAGACGTTTCTCATCATGGACATCTGCCAGATCGGGGCTGTCGGGCCGGGTTTTTGACTCGGTTTTCTTTGGAGCCTCTTTAACTTCCATTTCCTTTGCTGCATCGGCTGCATCAAGCGTTGATTCCCGTGCATCGAGTGCAGCCTCTTTTGCATCGAGTGCAGCTCTTTTTGCTTCGTGGGCGGCGTCGGCATCCCCGTTAGCAGCAACAGAGCCTCCCCCGGAAGTAGCGGACAGGGTAAACGGGTTCTCCAGCTCGTTCATCCGCTCCCTAATATCCATTAACAGGCGCTTAATAGAGGTCTTGATCAGGTCAACTTCCCGTTCGAGGTTCTGGAGCTTTACCTCGGGATCGTCCTCGGAAGCCGCGGTAATGATATGATCGACCTGAGCCTGATTTACCGCCATAGCATTTCATTATTATCCTGTTTTACATTAATATACTTTGTCCCGTGTACCCGGGGTAAGGTACAAAATTATTTGGTGTTTTAAGAATCCAAACAATTATTTTGCCGTTGAGGATCTTCCTCATTTATGATGAGGTTATATCGACATTCAGAATCCCCTCATCTCATAGTAGCTGAATAAATCTATAAAAAAAGTCAACGAGTCATCGGGTAGAATCGGGGTTATGGGATGGATCTTAATTTAGAACTGTTCCCTGTAACTGTTTTACATTGCTACATATCTGGATTTTGTGATGAAAAAAAGATTAGTAGAGAAGGTTCACCTGATTAAGTCCGCCCGGTACTGAACGAGTGATATCAAACGCAGCGCCGACCGCGGGCTTGATTTCGATGGTAAACCG
>WSSedL1CaDRAFT_10002061_pt1 | contig 10683 bp, 10 predicted proteins | sample WetSurSL1Cattail_FD_9464 | JGI IMG/M metagenome (IMG submission 9464)
GTATGGAAGGAGGTGCGGAGGTTCTCGATCTCGAGGATGGGGCTCGCGGCGATGGGGTCGGCGACTGGGGCGTCTTTCATCTTTTAAGCCTCGGGTCCAGGGCGTCGCGGAGGCCGTCGCCTATGAAGTTGAGCGAGAAGATCGTGAGGCTGATGGCTATCGCAGGGAAGAGCATCTGGTAGGGCTGGGTGAAGATCGTGGGTATCGCCTCGTTGACGAGGGTGCCCCAGCTGGCCATCGGGATCTGGATGCCGATGCCGAGGAAGCTCAGGAAGGCCTCCGAGAATATGGCCTGGGGGATGAGGAAGGTGACGGTCACGATGATGGGGCCCATGCTGTTCGGGATGAGGTGCTTGAAGATGATCCTCGCGTCCGAGGCCCCGAGGACCTTGGCCGCGAGGGAGTACTCCTGGCTCTTCAGCGCGAGGACCTGGGTCCGGACCATGCGCGCCGTGTTGGTCCAGTAGGTTAGGCAGAGGGCGAGGATGATGCTCTGGATCGTGTTCCCGAGGAACATCATGATCAGGATGATGTAGAGCAGGGAGGGCAGGCCGATGAGGATGTCGACGATGCGCATCAGCACCATGTCCACGCGGCCGCCGAAGTAGCCCGAGATGCCGCCGTAGACCACGCCGACGACCATGTTGATCGCCGCGGCGACGATGCCCACCGTGAGGCTGATGCGCGCGCCGTAGCAGACGCGCACGAGAATGTCGCGGCCGAACTTGTCCGTGCCGAAAGCGTGCGTGGCCGAGGGCGGCCGGTTCTGCGCGGCGAGGTCCTGCCCGTCGTACTCGTAGCTCGTGAGCATGGGCACGGCGACGGCCGCTATCGCGATCAGGGCGAGGATGACCAGGGCGCCCATCGCCAGCCTGTCGCGGCGGAAGCGGGCCCAGGCGTCCTTCCAATAGGATACCGACGGTCTGGCGATGGAGTCCGACCCGGGGCGCTCGGCCTCGGGAAGGGGGGCGAAGAGCTCGTCGGCCATTGTGATGTCGCTCATCGTGTTGTCATCCCTCCATCTTCATGCGCGGGTCAATGAGGGCGCAGAGAACGTCCACTATAAGGTTGGAAACGATGATGAAGGCGCCGAAGAAGACGGTCATGCCGAGGATGACGGAATAGTCGCGGTCGCCTATCGAGCTTACGTAGTAGCGGCCTATGCCCGGGATCGCGAAGATCCTCTCCACGATGAAGCTGCCCGTGAGGAGGGCCGCGACGAGGGGGCCGAGGTAGGTGAGCACCGGCATGATCGCGTTCTTGAGGGCGTGCTTGAGGATCACCGCCGACTCGGCCAGGCCCTTGGAGCGGGCCGTCACGATGTATTCCTGCCGCATCACCTCGAGCATGCTCGATCTCATCAAGCGGGCTATGTACGATATCGGGGCGACGGCGAGGCCCGTGACGGGCAGGATGTAGTGCTTCCAGCTCGATAGGCCGAAGACCGGCAGCCAGCGCAGCTTGACCGAGAAGAGGTACATAAGGAGGACGGTGAGCACGAAGCTCGGGATCGAGATGCCGATCGTGGCGAGGATCATCGAGGCCCAGTCGGCCCATTTGCCTCGTTTGACCGCCGAGGCTATGCCAAGGGGGATGCCGAAGAGCAGGGCGACTATCACCGCGACGAGGCCGAGCCTGGCGGAGACGGGGAAGCCCTGCTTCACGAGCTCGTTGACCGTCGTGTCTTCCTGCTTGAAGGAAATGCCCAGGTCGCCCGACGCGATGCGGGCGAGGTAGGCGAAGTATTGCTCGGCGATGGGCTTGTCGAGTTCGTACTTGGCCGCGATCTTGTCGAGCACGCTCTGGGGCACGTTACGCTCGTCGGCGGCGCTGAAGGGTCCGCCGGGGATGGCGTGCATGAGGGCGAAGGTCAGGGTAACGAGGACCAGCAGGGTCAGGATGCCCGCGAAGAGGCGCTTCAAGATGTACCGGGGCACGATTCCTCCTCGAGGCGAGGATACTAGCATAGGCGAGCGGGTCCATCAATAAATATGCAGACGCATTTCGCCATTTCCTACGCGAATGAAGAAAAACTTAGGCTATGCCGGGCCATGCGCCTTGTCTGCCTCGATGCCGATATGATATTTATGCAGAAAGATATTTAGGAGGAAGCAATGATTCAGCGAAGTCGTGCAGCTCTCGCCGTCCTCATGGCCTTGTTCTCGCTCGGCGCGATCACCCAGGCCTCGGCCGCGCCCAAGGAAAAGAAGATCGTCTATTCCCTGAGCGGCGAGGCCGAGACCCTCGACCCGACCAAGAATAGCTATTCGCTTTCCAGCATCGTCCTGCAGAATCTCTTCCACGGCCTCTACAAGATGGGCGCCGACGGCTCGACCACCCCCGCCATCGCCTCCGGCTGCACCATCGACGCTACGGGCACCAAGTACGTCTTCACCCTTCGCGACTCGAAGTGGTCCGACGGCAAGGCCCTCACCGCGGCCGACTTCGAGTATTCCTGGAAGCGCGTGCTCAGCCCCGAGACGGCCTCCAAGGCGGCCTTCTACCTCTACTATCTTAAGAACGGCAAGGCCTACAACGACGGCAAGGCGACGGCCGACCAGGTGGGCGTGAAGGCCACGGGCCCGAAGACCCTCGAGGTGACCCTCGAGTCGCCCACGCCCTACTTCCTCGACCTTCTCTGCGTCACGGCCTACTTCCCCGTGCGCAAGGACGTCGTCGAGGCGGCGGAGCCCTGGACCAAGTCGGCCAAGACCTACGTCTGCAACGGGCCCTTCCTCCTCGCGGAGATCAAGCCCAAGGAGATGTACGTCCTCAAGAAGAATCCCAACTACGTGGACGCGGCCAAGGTCAAGCTCGACGCGATCGACATGCTCTTCATCGAGGCGCCCGAGACCGAGCTCGCCGCCTACATGTCCGGCTCCATCGACGTGGCCGACAACCTCAGCGCCGAGGCCCTCGCCGCCTACAAGAACAAGAGCGATTACCACGCCGTCCCCCGCATCGGCGAGCTCTATCTCGACCTCAATGTCGAGAAGGCCCCCTTCGGCGACGCCCGCGTGCGCAAGGCTTTCTCCATCTCCATCAGCCGCGAGCAGCTCACGAAGAACATTCTCCAGATACCCGATCGGCCCGCCTACGGCATCGTGCCCTTCGGCATCCCCTACGCCACCAAGCCCGGCAAGGACTATCGCGACGTGGTCGGCAACGATCTCGTGAAGGAAGACGTGGCCGCTGCCCAGAAGCTCCTCGCAGACGCGGGCTTCCCCGGCGGCAAGGGCCTGCCCCCCATCACCATCACCGTGCGCAATAACCAGAGCGAGCGCGACCTTGCCCAGGGACTGCAGGCCATGTGGAAGAAGAACCTGGGCGCCGAGACCACGATCGTGACCTGGGAGTCCAAGGTCTACTGGGACGAGATCGGGAAGGGCAACTTCATGATCTGCCGCGACGGATGGACCGGGGACTACCCCGACCCGATGACCATGCTCGAGATCTTCACGACTGAAGGAAACCAGGACGACACCCGCTGGGTCAGCCCCGACTACGACAAGCTCATCGCCGACAACAAGGTGATCACCGACAAGCAGAAGCGCCTGGACAACTTCGTCAAGGCCGAGAAGCTCCTGCTAAACGAGGCTTCGGTAATTCCGCTCTATTCTTTCCTCGACACCTTCCTCGCCAAGCCCAACGTCAAGGGCGTGACGAAGAACTTCATCGGCCACACGATCTTCGAGTACGCTTCCGTAGAGTGATCCACGCGGGCCCCGGGCCCGATCTGAACCAAGGGCCGCCCGCGAGGGCGGCCTTTTTCGTCTTCCGCTTTCCTACCAATATGAAGAAAATATTCTCGGGCAAGGCCTTCTATCGCCTCGGGCCGCCATGATATCCATGGGCCATGTCTTCCCTGGATTGAAGGAGCTCACGCATGAAGAGACTCGTTTGCCTCGCCCTGGCCCTTTGCCTCTGCTGCTCGATCGCGGCCGCCCAGGAGAAGGTCTCCGTCGCCGCCGCCGCGAACCTCAGCGCCGTGAAGGACGAGCTGTCGGCCGCCTTCGCGAAGAAGTACCCGCAATACGCGGCGGAATTCACCTTCGGCTCCTCGGGTACCCTCGTGACGCAGATCAAGAACGGCGCCCCATTCCAGGTGTTCATGTCCGCTGACCGGGGCTTCGCCCAGGCCCTCGTCGACGCCAAGCTCGCCTCGGGGGAATCCGCGGTCTACGCCGTGGGCAAGCTCATCCTCCTCACGACCAAGGACCTGGACCTCGGCAAGGGCCTCGCCGTCCTCAAGGACCCTGCGGTCGCGCAATGGGCCAACTGCAATCCCGAGACCGCCCCCTACGGGCGCGCCGCCGTCGAGGCCCTGACGAAGGCGGGGCTTTACGACGCGGTCAAGCCCAAGCTCGTCTCCGCCCAGAACGTGAGCCAGGCCCTCCAGTTCACGCTGACCGGGGCCGACCTAGGCTTCGTCAACAAGTCGGCTCTCTATTCGAAGGAAGTGAAGCCCTACGATAAAGAAGGCAAGTACTGGATCGAGGTCGATCCGAGGCTCTACGCGCCCATCGAGCAGGCCTTCGTGCTGCTCAAGTCAGCCGAAGCCTCCAAGGTCGCGACCGCCTTCTCGTCCTTCCTCGCCTCGGCCGAGGCGCAGGCGGTCTTCGCGGCCTACGGTTACGGGAAGCCTTGAGCCTGGACTTCGCGCCCTTCCTGGTCTCGGCGCGGCTCGCGGCCTGGGTGACCGGGATCCTCCTCTGTCTTTGCTTCCCCCTCGCCTGGCTCTTCTCGCGCTCCAGGGGCCGGTGGGCGATTTGGGTCGAGTCCCTCGTCTGCCTGCCCCTCGTCCTCTCCCCGACCGTGCTGGGCTTCTATCTCCTGGTCTTCATCTCGCCCCGCGGCCCCTTGGGGAGCGCCTTCCAGTCCCTCTTCGGATCGCGCCTCGCTTTCTCCTTCGCGGGCATCGTGCTGGGCGAGTGCGTGTCGAGCCTCCCCTTCATGCTGACGGCGCTGAAGACGGGCATCGCGGGAGTGCCCGAGGCGCTCTTCGAGGCCTCGTATTCCCTGGGCAAGGGGAGGCTCGAGACCGCCTTCCGCGTTGTGCTGCCGAACATGCGCTCTGGCCTGTTCGCGGGCCTGGTCACCACCTTCGCCCACGCGATAGGCGAATTCGGCATCGTGCTCATGATCGGCGGGAGCATCCCTGGGGTCACCAAAACCGTGTCCATCGCCGTCTACGAGCGCGTCGAGGCCCTGGACTTCGCGAATGCCCAGGTATATTCGATCATCCTGGTCGTCGCGAGCTACGTCGGCATCTTCATGCTGAACAACCTGAAGCGGCGCGAGGGAAGGCGATGACATGCTGAGCTTTTGCATCGAGAAGCGGCTCCGAGCCGGCGACCGTCACTTCGACCTCGAGCTCGAGTACGCCCTGCCCCGCGGCGCCTTCCTGGGCGTGCGCGGACCCTCGGGCTCGGGCAAGACGACCCTCGTGCGCTGCCTCGCGGGCCTCGCGCGCCCGGACGGAGGCTACATCGAGTGCGAGGGGCATCGGTGGTTCGACTCTTCGCGCCGCTCCTGCCTGGGCGCGCGCCGGCGACCCATCGGCCTCGTTTTCCAGGACTACGCGCTCTTCCCCAACATGACGGTGCTGGGCAACCTCCTCTACGCGAGGAACGACCCCGAGCGGGCCCGCGAGCTCCTCGAGCTGACGCGCCTGACCGGCGAGGCGCGTCAGTTCCCCTCGGAGCTCTCGGGCGGGCAGCGGCAGCGCGTGGCCCTGGCCCGCGCGCTCGCGCGGGGGCCAGAGCTCCTCCTCCTCGACGAGCCCCTCTCGGCCCTGGACGAGGAGTTGCGCGAGGGGCTGGGGGACGAACTGCGCAGGGTACAGCTCGAGACCGGCATCACCGCGATCATGGTGAGCCACTCGCGGGCCGAGATCAACCGGCTCTGCGACGAAGTCCTCGAGCTGCGCGCGGGCAGGATCGACGGCGCGCAGCGCCCGGTGTTATAGATTTCACCTTTCCCTTAAGTACGTTGCGCGCGCTCAGTTTCATCTGAGCCTCCCTTTCGATGGAATAATACTTAACCCGGCCAGGGAGAAATGCAAGTCTCTATCCAGGAATGAAAGTTACGCGTCCGTGGTTTTTTCGGCGAAGCGACCAAACGGTCGCTTCGCCGACTAGTCATGATTAGCGCGACGCGGCGGCTGCGGCCATGTCGAGCGAAACGCTCCCACGAATTATTCCCTAATGTAATAAGGGATTTTCGCCCCATTCGACGGAGCCATGGGAAAATTAACGCCCTCTTCCCGCGTCTTGGCATGGCGATTGCAATAGATCTTGCATTCTCAGTAGCGAGGAGAGGCGCGATGCGGAAGATAGCGATTTACGGCAAGGGCGGCATCGGGAAGTCCACGACGACCCAGAACACAGTGGCGGGGCTCGCGGAGGCCGGTAAGAAGATCATGGTCGTGGGCTGCGATCCCAAGGCGGACTCGACGCGCCTCCTCCTCGGGGGACTGTCGCAGAACACGGTCCTCGACACCCTGCGCACCGAGGGCGAGGACCTCGAGCTCGAGGACATCGTCAAGGTCGGCTTCATGAACACCACCTGCGTGGAATCGGGCGGGCCGGAGCCCGGGGTCGGCTGCGCCGGCCGCGGCATCATCACCTCGATCAACATGCTCGAGCAGCTCGGCGCTTACTCGGAGGCTAAAACCCTCGACTACGTCTTCTACGACGTGCTCGGCGACGTTGTCTGCGGGGGCTTCGCGATGCCCATTCGCGAGGGCAAGGCCGAGGAGATCTACATCGTAGTGTCGGGCGAGATGATGGCCATGTACGCCGCGAACAACATCTGCAAGGGCATCGTGAAGTTCGCCGAGGCCGGCGTGGTGCGCCTGGGCGGGATCATCTGCAACAGCCGCAAGGTCGACAACGAGCAGGCCATGATCGAGGCCTTCGCGATCAAGCTCGGCACGAAGATGATCCACTTCGTCCCGAGGGACAACGAGGTCCAGCGCGCCGAGATCAACCGCAAGACCGTGATCGAGCATGATCCCAAGCACCCGCAGGCCGACGAGTACCGGGCGCTGTCCAGGAAGATCGATCAGAACACGAACTTCGTGATCCCGACGCCCCTCACGACGGATGAGCTTGAGGGGCTCCTCATGGAATACGGCATCGCCAATTAAGCGCCCGGCGCTTATATCCGCGGTCCCTCGCGGGGCCGCACGACGACCGAATGGAGAGAAGACATGGTAATGGTGCGTGCGATCGTCAGGCCCGAGAAGACCGACGCTGTCCTCGAGGCGCTCATGGACGCCGGCTTCCCGGCCGTGACGAAGGTATCCGTCGTGGGGCGAGGCAAGCAGCGGGGCATCAAGATCGGCGAGATCACCTACGACGAGCTGCCCAAGGAGCTGCTCATCACGGTGGTGAAGTCGAAGGACAAGGACTACGTGATCAAGACCATCATGCAGGCGGCCCGCTCGGGTTCGAGCGGCAGCTTCGGCGACGGCAAGATATTCGTCTCCCCCGTGGAGGAGGTCTATACGGTCTCGAGCGGCGTGAAGGACGAGGACGACCTGGTCGCCCAGGCCGGCGCCGCGGACGCGGGAGGGGAGGGATGAAGGAGGTCATGGCCATCATCCGCATCAATATGATCAACAAGACCAAGAAGGCCCTGGCCGACGCCGGCATCCCGAGCTTCATGGCGCGCGAGTGCCTGGGCAGGGGCAAGGGTGTCGTCGATTTCTCCGTCCTTCGCGGGGCGGAGAAGGGCTACGAGGAGGCGATCTCCCAGCTCGGGCAGACGCAGCGCCTCATACCCAAGCGCTGGCTAACCATCGTGGTGCCGGACAAGCTCGTGAGGAGGACCGTGGAGACGATCATCTCCGCGAACCAGACGGGCAAGGCGGGTGACGGGAAGATCTTCGTGCTCCCGATCGCCGAAGTCTACCGCGTCAGGACCGGCGAGGCGGGCGACCGCGCGCTGGACGAGGCATAGGAGGATCCGCATGGGCGATATCGCGAAGGCAATCGACGCGGAAGCCGTCAGGCGGGAGATCCTGGCCGGCCTTCCCGCCAAGGTCGCGCGGAGGCGCGAGAAGCAGATCGTGGTCAACAAGGCGGACGGGAGCGGCGTATCGCCCGAGATCCTGGCCAACACGAGGACGCTGCCGGGCATCATCACGCAGCGCGGCTGCACCTACGCCGGCTGCAAGGGCGTCGTCGTCGGCCCTACGCGCGACATTCTGCAGATCACGCACGGCCCCATCGGCTGCGGCTTCTACAGCTGGCTCACCAGGCGCAACCAGACGAGGGCTGGGGCCGACGAGGACAACTTCATGCCCTACGCCCTGTCCACGGACCTGCAGGACAACGACATCGTCTTCGGCGGCGAGAAGAAGCTGCGCAAGGCGATCAAGGAGGCCTACGAGCTCTTCAAGCCCAAGGCCATCGCGATCTTCGCGACCTGCCCCGTCGGGCTCATCGGCGACGACATACACGCGGCGGCCCGGGACCTCTCCGAGGAGCTGGGCATCACGGTCTTCGCCATGAGCTGCGAGGGCTACAAGGGCGTCTCCCAGTCGGCGGGGCACCACATCGCCAACAATGCCGTGTTCACGAAGGTCGTGGGCAGGAACGAGACGGCGCCCGAGGGCGAGTTCAAGGTGAACCTGCTCGGCGAGTACAACATCGGCGGCGACTCCTTCGAGCTCGAGCGCCTGTTCGGGGACCTGGGCATAACCTTGGTCACGACCTTCTCGGGCAACTCGACCTTCGTCTCGATGGGCCAGGCGCCCTTCGCCGACGTCGATCTCGTGATGTGCCATCGCTCGATCAACTACATGGCCGAGATGCTCGAGACGAAGTACGGCATCCCCTGGTTCAAGGTCAACTTCATCGGCGCGAAGGCCACCGCCAAGAGCCTGCGTCACGTCGCTGAGTACTTCGGCGACCCGGCCCTGGCCGCGAGGACCGAGGCGCTCATCGAGAAGGAGAGCGCCGAGGCCGAGGCCGCGCTCAAGTCGATCCGGCCCCGCCTCGAGGGCAAGACCGTCATCATGTACGTCGGCGGCAGCCGCGCTCACCACTACCAGGACCTCTTCAAGGAGCTCGGGATGAAGGTCATCTCGGCCGGATACGAGTTCGCGCATCGCGACGACTACGAGGGGCGAAAGGTGATCCCGGGGATAAAGGTCGACGCGGACAGCCGGAACATCGAGCAGCTCGAGGTCGCGGTCGACGAGACCCGATACCGCGAGCGCAGGACCGAGGAACAGCTCGAGGCCCTCAAGGCGAGCGGCATCCCCGTGGGCGACTACGACGGCATGATGGGCGAGATGGAGGACGGGTCGCTGGTGATCGACGACGTAAGCCACTACGAGACCGAGAAGCTCCTCGAGATCCTGAAGCCCGACCTGGTCTGCGCCGGCATCAAGGAGAAGTACGTCGTGCAGAAGCACGGCATTCCCCTCAAGCAGCTGCATAACTACGACGTCGGCGGGCCCTACGCCGGCTTCCAGGGAGCCATCAACTTCTATCGCGAGATAGACCGCCTCGTGAACGGCTCCGTCTGGAAGAAGATACGGGCGCCTTGGGACTTGAGCCCGGAGCTCCTGGGCTCCTACGGATCCGACTAGGATAAGGAGAGACCGATGCCGAGCTCAAAGCTCTTGAAGCACACGGAAGCAGCGATCGTCCCGCGCGAGGCGCTCACCGTCAATCCCGCGAAGACCTGCCAGCCCATCGGGGCGATGTACGCCGCCCTCGGCGTCCACCGATGCCTGCCCCACAGCCACGGCTCCCAGGGCTGCTGCTCCTATCACCGCAGCGCCCTTACGAGGCACTACAAGGAGCCGGTGATGGCCGCGACCTCGTCCTTCACCGAGGGGGCCTCGGTCTTCGGCGGGCAGAGCAATCTCCTGCAGGCCATCACGACCGAATTCTCGCTCTACGACCCCGAGATCATCGCGGTCCATACGACCTGCCTCTCCGAGACGATCGGCGACGACATCCCGCAGATCATCGGGAAGGCGAAGGCCGAGGGCAAGATCCCGGCCGGGCGCTACGTCATCCACGCCAACACGCCGAGCTATATCGGCAGCCACGTCACGGGCTATTCGGCCATGGTGCGAGCCTTCGTCGACTATTTCGCGGAGAGCACCGGGCGCAGGCACGGCAAGCTGTCGATACTCGCGGGCTGGGTCGAGCCCTCCGACATGGCCGAGCTCAAGCGGATGCTCGCCGAGCTGGGCGCGCCCTTCATCCTCCTCCCCGACACGAGCGGAGTGCTCGACGCGCCCCTGACCGGTCGCTTCGAGATGTACCCGGAGGGCGGCACGAGGCTCGACGACATCCGCCTCATGGGCGATTCCTACGCGGCGATCGGCCTGGGGCCCTTCGCGACCGGGGCGGCCGCCAAGCTCCTCGACACGAAGTGCAAGGTGCCAATGAACATACTCGACCTGCCGATAGGCCTGTCCGCCACGGACCGCTTCATCGACAAGGTCCGCAAGCTCGCCAAGGTCGGCGTACCCGACTCCATAGCCAAGGAACGGGGTCGGCTCCTCGACATGATGTCGGACATGCACCAGTACACCTATGGCAAGACCGTCGCGCTCGCAGGCGACCCGGACCAGCTCGCCCCGCTCGCCGAGTTCCTCACGGACCTCGACATGAAGGTCAAGTACCTGGTGACGGGCACGCCCGGGAAGTCCTT
>WSSedL1CaDRAFT_10002063_pt1 | contig 10670 bp, 8 predicted proteins | sample WetSurSL1Cattail_FD_9464 | JGI IMG/M metagenome (IMG submission 9464)
TACCGCCCTGGGTTGGTGGGCGCTGCAGTTCACGCCCAAGGTGGCGCTATCGTCAGGTGCGGTGTTGTTGGAGGTGTCCAGCAGCACCCGGCTATGGGGTGGTCAGGTGGCTTTGTTGCGTCATATATATATGTCAAATAAGCCGGTAGCCCTTATGAAATATGGGCAAGGTGATACATCTTTGGTAGCGCTTGCGCGGGCACACCAAGTGCAAAAACCATCGCTCTTGCCGGACCAGTTGCCGCTGACCAGTCTGTTGGCAGCGGAACCCCATCTGGCCACGCTGGCGCGCCTGGGTTGCACCCGTTGGGGTCAGTTGCGGGCGCTGCCACGTGCCGGTGTGGCGCGGCGTTTTGGTGCGGTACTGGTTGATGCGCTGGACCAGGCCTACGGCCAGCGCCCGGATGTTTACCCCTGGCTGACCTTGCCCGAGGTGTTTGAGGCGGCGCTGGAGCTGCCCCATCAGATTGAAAGCGCTGCCGCCTTGTTGTTTGGCGCGCGCCGCCTGCTGGCGCAATTGCAGGTGTGGTTGCAGCTGCGCCAGCGGGGTGTGCTGGCGGTGGAACTCGGCTGGCAAATGGATGCACGCCGAAACACGGCAACACGGGGCGCTTTGGTATTACGCACCGCCGAGGCCGGCGCAGATATCCGCCACCTGCAACGCTTGCTGGCCGAGCGCCTGGGCCAAGTCATGCTGCCGGCACCGGTGCTGTCGCTGCGCCTGCGTTCGCTGGAAACACAGCCGCTCCCAGGTGTCAGCGCCAGTCTGCTGCTGGATGATCAACCCCAGGGCGACAACCTGACACAGTTGCTGGAGAGGCTGAGTGCGCGGCTGGGGGCACACAACGTGTTGTGTCTGCAACCTCTGGCAGACCACCGTCCCGAGCAGATGCAGGCCTGGATCCCGGCGGTGGGCAGTGAGCGGGCTGCTGCCACGGCTGCAGGCCGCCCTCGGTCTCACCAGGATACTCATGAATTTATAGCTTTTAGCCCTTTTGACACAAGGGCTAGAGGCCCAAAAGACATCAAAACTGGGGGGCAGGTGTCTAGCCCGCCTGCTGGCTGGGCCAGCGCTTTGTTGCCCACCTGGCTGTTGGCTGAGCCCTTGCCGCTGCGGGTGCACCAACAGCAGCCGCATTACCAGGGGGCGCTGACCCTGCTGGCCGGTCCGCAGCGGCTGGAGGCAGGCTGGTGGAGCGTGTTGCTGTCGTCAACGGGCCCCGCTGTTTTTCGCGATTATTTTGTGGCACGCAGCGATAACTCACCCTTGTTATGGATTTACCGCGAACGTCTGGCCAGTATCGACCCTGCCCAGTCAGCACCCGTGTGGTTTTTGCACGGCGTGTTTGCCTGACCTTTGGCCATCGTGGTGATGTCGCTCTTGCCAGATCATGTAGCCAACAAAAAAGCCCCCGAAGGGGCTTTTTTTGCAGAGAGCGTTGCAAGGCAGATCAGAACGCGTATGAGTACTGCACACCCAGAATCACGGCGCTGGCGGTGTAGTCGCCGGTGACCGTACCGCGCCCGGCCGAGCTTTGGTTGTTGTTGATTTTTGAGTCCTTCACATACAGATAGGTCAGACCCAAATCAAGCACCGAACCTTTGTTGAGTGTCCATTGGACACCCGTCGAGAACCAGATGCGGTTGTTGTCCGGCAAAGACACCAGGCGGGTTGACGCAGACTGGACTGGGGTCTGGTCATAGGCGATACCGTACTTCAGCTTGATATCACTGCTGTACTGGTAGTTGGCGCCCACGGCCACCCGCCATGTGTCGCGAAATTCGGTGTCCAGCGTTTGAGCGATTTGGCCTGACATCGAGCCCGATGTGCGAATAACGTCAATCTTTTGAATGCTGCTCCAGCCTGTCCAGGAGATATCGCCTAGCAACTGCCATTTGTCAGACAGTTGATGGGTGGCGCTCAGGATAAACGTGTCTGGCATCTTCAAGGTGGCTTTGGCATCGCTGGAGTAAGTTGAATTCACGCTAGCGTTGGAGCCAGTGACGGCGATTGTTCCGGTCAGATCGTAGCTAACCGTCGAGCGGTATGACACCCCGATCTTGGTTTTTGGCGAAACAGTGAACAACGCGCCGACATTCCAACCCCAGGAATCCCCTTCAAGACCAAGCGCGAGAGGTGAGGTGGCTGCAGTGGTGGATGACACTGCAAGTTGTCTGGTGTAGTCCGCTGTCAGATGCTGCCAGCTCAAGCCCGCACCGATCGACACCTTGTCATTCACCCGGTAGGCAATAGAAGGGTTGATGTTGTAGGTTTTGACATCAAACATGGTGGACTGGGCAGCGCCCACCCAAGGATTGCTGTACTCGGTTTTTAAGCCAAAAGGTGACCCCATGCCCACCCCTACATACAAATCTTTGTTCAAAGCCCAGGACATGTAGGCATTGGGCACATACCCCCAGCCGCCGCCGTCACCGCCGTTACCGGAGCCTGCTAACGCGCCAACACTAGATCCCTGGTCCGTGAATTTGTAACTGGTCCCCACCGCCGCTACACCGGTCGAAAACTCCCGGTCCTTCAGTTGAGTCATGCCTGCCGGGTTGTAATAAATGGTGCTGGCGTTCTCAGCAATAGCCGCCGAGCCCGCATAGGCATTGCCAAGACCGCTCGCATTTTGTTCAAACAATTGAAACCCGGACGCCGATGCGTAATTTGCAAACAGGCCCAGGACCAGTGCCGGGATCAGTTTCATTTTGGTAGGGATGGCCATGTTGTTTCCTCTGTAGTGGGGTATAAAAATCAGTCTTCAAAACAGTGCAACCGTTAATGCGCCCTGGTGGAGCGCCCTTGCTTATTCAACCCATGTTGCAAGCCAGAGGAATCTGTGCGCGATGGTTTGACTAAAAAAGAACGGTCGTGCTGTTTGGTCGAATGTTGCACGCTTTTGGTCGCCTGACTAGCAGGGGTTTTCCCTGCCGTTGTTGTGATGTGTGTCAGCATGTTGGGGCGAAACATGACTGAATCACCGCAGCAAAATACGACTGATCACCATTGTCTTTTAGGGAAATCACCATGCTGCTGCTTGTTGCTACCACACGACAAACCCCCGTCTTTACCTGTGAAATAAAAATGAAACATGGCTGTGTTGGCGTTTTCTGCAGAGACGGTGGTTAAATCGAAGGCGCGATGTTTCATCCGCCCGTTTGAGAATCTGGTTGGCAGGTTTCAAACGTTTTGTTTATTTTTTGGAGTTTTCCTCATGAAAAAAAGTCTGATTGCTTTGGCCGTGCTCGCTGCTTCTGGCGCCGCTATGGCTCAATCTTCCGTGACCATTTACGGTTTGGCTGACGTCTATTTCGGATCAATCAAAAATGAAGTCAGTGGCAATGGCCAGCGCCAAAATGTTTTGAATAGCGGTGGTGTGAACACCTCTCGCTGGGGTATCAAGGGCTCTGAAGACCTGGGCGGTGGCTTGAAAGCCAACTTCCTGTTGGAACAAGGTTTCAACGTTGATGACGGTACAGCAAAGGGTACAAGCCAAGCGTTTGCTCGCCAGTCCTATGTCGGTTTCTCCGGTGGTTTCGGTGAAGTCAAATTGGGCAAAATGTGGACCGCTTACGATGATGTGAGCGGCGCTGCTGACGCTGTGTTTGACTCCGCACTGTCGCCCGAAACCTATGTGTTCAACAGCGTCCAGTACTCTGGCAACCCCGGCAACACCATTTACTACGTGACTCCCACGTTCGCTGGTTTCAGCGGTGCCGTGAGCTACAGCTTGGGTGAAAACAAGACGACCACCACTGACGCAACCTCTGTGACGGCCTTCAATATTTCCTACGCTTCGGGTCCTTTGACAGCGCATGTGGGTTACCAAGTTGAAACCTCTCAAACTCTTCCTGATCAAAAATTCACCCGCGTGGGCGGCAGCTATGACTTCGGCGTGGTGGTTGCCAAGGCACAGTATGGCAATGTGAAAAACTTCCAAGGTAGCGACTACGCCGGCACTTCTGATAAGACTAACGAGTACCAAATTGGTGTTGACGTTCCTGTGAGCTCGGCCTTGACTCTGTCTGTTAGCTATGCCAAGTCGGATGATGACCAAGCTGCTGGTGTTTTCGAGCAATCGCGCAAAGGTTATGGTCTTGGCGCTGCTTACACTTTGTCCAAACGCACGTTCCTGTACGGCGGTTATACCTCCAGCAAGTTCACCCAATCTGCTGGCGACGATCTGAAAATCGACGTCCTGGCTGTTGGCGTGCAACACAAGTTCTGATCTGACGCTGACGCAAGTCAGCTGAGGGTAATAATCCAAAAACCCACTTGGGAAACCGAGTGGGTTTTTTTATGTTTGTTCCGTTTTAAAGTTTTGTTGACTGCTATATCTTCTCTATGGACTAGAGCTGTGTACATCGTGTTCCTTGTGCTCGATGTGTTGGAAATATGTGTAGGCAGGCTGAAGGTATTTTGCTGCGTTGGTGCCGCACATAGGTATTCCCAAATTTGTTGATGTGTTGCAACCGCACCACGAGTGCACCAAATTTGCGCGTATTTTGGGTGTGTAAGGGTGCAACTGCCACTGTCCTCTGTTTCAATAGGCTTTAACTTCCTGAACAAGGAGGTTGGCACTGGGTTCTAAGACGTTTCAGTTTTGGAGCCCTCCGTTTAACCTTGGAGAAATCTGAAATGAAAAAATCGTTGATCGCTATGGCCGTTCTGGCAACCTCTGGTGCTGCCATGGCTCAATCTTCTGTGACTTTGTATGGCCTCGTTGACACCTATTTGGGCATTGTCAAGTCCGATAGCAGTGCTGGTAGCTTGACCCAAACCAAATTGGACAGTGGTGGTGTTAACGGCTCACGTTGGGGCCTGAAGGGTTCTGAAGACCTGGGTGGTGGTTTGAAGGCTAACTTCAATTTGGAAGGTGGTTTCAGTACCGACACTGGCGCCGCTGGTCAAAATAGTACGCTCTTTGGCCGTCAATCGTGGGTTGGTTTCTCTGGTGGTTTTGGTGCCGTCAAATTGGGTCTCATGCCTACCCCCTTTGATGATGTGAGTGGTACAGCCAGCGCCGCTTTTGACTCGGCCCTGTCGCCTCTGGCCCGTACTTTCCGCACCTACAACGGCAGCTACAACAACGAAGCCGGTACTGGTGCATTGAGTTCTTACACCATCCGTACCAGCAACACGATCAAGTTCGAGTCTGCCAACTACAGTGGCTTCAGCGGTGCAGCCAGCTACAGTCTGGGTGAAAACAAGACTGCAACAGTCGATGCTGGTTACAAAGCTGCTTTCAACTTGGGTTATGCCGCAGGTCCTGTTGCTGTGAATGTGGCTTACCAAGCTGAGCAAACAGATGGTTCTACTGAGACTGTCGATTACGCCCGTCTGAATGCCTCTTACGATTTTGGTGTGGCCAAGTTGTTGGCGGCTTATGGCAAGGCTAGTAACGTCGGTGGTGTTAAGGATGCTGATGCCGATGAATGGACCGTCGGTGTTGATGTTCCTGTGACCACTGCGCTGACCCTCTCCGGCGGTTATGCGCATTCGAAGGATAACTCCACGCTGGTGTATTCCGGACACACTGTGGGCGACGCTAAACGCACTGGCTACAGCCTGGCCGCTAAATACACGTTGTCCAAGCGTACCTTCTTGTATGGTGGCTACTCGCATGGCACGACCGACTTTGCCGACAATACGTCTGACACCAAGGTCGATCTCTTTGCGTTTGGCGTGCAACACCGCTTCTGATCCAAGGCTGGCGTAAGCCAGCTGACGGTTAAGTTCCTAAAACCCGCCCGGGTAACCTGGCGGGTTTTTTATTTGCACTTGAGCAAAAGCGAGCACTTCTTGGGGCCTGTGATGGCACCTGACCGTGAAGTGATCACCTGCAAGATATGCTTGGTCTATGAATATTTTTGGTATTGCCGGGCATTCCGGCATGGGAAAAACCACCTTGCTTGAACGGCTGATGTCCGAGATGGTGTCGCGTGGGCTGGTGGTGTCATTGATCAAGCACAGCCACAAAGATATCGACATTGATCACCCTGGTAAGGACTCGTATCGCTTGCGCGAATCAGGTTGTCAAGAGGTGCTGTTGCTGGGCCAAAACCGCTGGGCTTTGATGCATGAATTGCACGGGACTCTGCAACCGTCCTGAGACGATTTGTTAGACCACTAGCATTGCGGATCTGGTACTGATCGAGAGGTTCAAACACGGGCACTTTCCCAAGCTGAAGGTTGGTGTGCCTCGGAAGGCAAACAACCGCTGTGGCCCGATTGGCCAAGAATTGTGACTATTGTCCGCGATGAACCCGCATGCGATTTACCGCAGACGACGCAAGGCGTGGTCCCGGCCGGCCTGCTTTTGACCGATGTGAGCGTGATTGCAGACTTTGTGCTGGCCAATACAGCCAAGCGTCAGCCGGGCGGACGGTTCAACCTTGATTGGGCCGGACAGTACCCACTGACAGAATGGGCTGGCGCGTCCACCCGCTCAAAAATAGTCGTTGTAGATGTGGTGAGTCAGGAACACGTCAACGGCGGCCATGCCGGCGCTGGTGGCGGCTTGTAGGCCCAGTTTGGCATCTTCAAACACCACACATTGGCTGGGGACGACACCCAACAGCTCGGCGCAGCGTAAAAACGTGTCGGGTGCTGGTTTGGGGTGTTGAACCTGATCTGCACCAACCACCGCGTCCAGGTACGGGTCCAGTCCACATTGCTTCAACACCAGCAGGGCTTCTGCGGTGTTGGCGCCGGTGCCAATGGCCATGGGTTTTTTGCCGTGGTACTGTTTTACCAAGTCGAGCAGTGCTGTCGGTTTGACAAAGCGGCGCACGTTGTCACGCACACACTGCTCTTTGAATTCGTTCATGTCTTCCAGGCTGGCTTCTACTTGGCAGTCAAACTTGTCGATCAGAAATGCCAATGTCTCCTTGGTCGGAACCCCGGCCAGGGAGCGCATCAGCGGGCCATCGATGGGAATGTGGTACTTGTTGAGCGTGGCCCTCCAGCTGAATTCATGCAACTGGCCGCTGTCGACCAGTGTTCCATCCATGTCAAAAATGAGAGCTGCATAATCATCGTACATAAGGGCTACAGGCAGAAAACCCTGGTATCAGAGTCCCTGGTTCAAATGGTAATAAGCAGCATTGTGACGCAGCTCGGTTTTGATGCCGCGCACCGTGGTGTCTGCACCAATCACCACGGCCTCAATGCCCGCCATTTCTGCCAGGTCCACCGCTTCCTCTGCCGTGATGCCTTGGGTGTAGGTGCTGTGGTGGGCACCACCAGCATGAATCCAGGCGGCGGCGGCCACTGGCAGACTCGGGCGTGGCTGCCAAAGTGCCTTGGCAACCGGCAAATTGGGCAACTCTTGCGCCGGGGTGACGGTGTCCACTTCGTTGATGATCATGCGGAAACGTGTGCCCATGTCGATCACCGAGATATTGATGGCCGGGCCGGCCTTGCCGGTGAACAGCAGGCGTGCAATATCTTTGCGGCAACCAATGGTGTGCAAATGCACTTCCAGTTTGGGTTTGGCGACGGCAATCGACGGGCAAACTTCCAGCATGTGGGCCCCCAGCACCTGGCCAACGGAGCCAAAGTTGTAGGTGTAATCTTCCATGAACGAGGTGCCGCCAGGGCGGCCCTTGGACATGACCTTGGCGATGCGGACCATGGCGGAGGTTTTCCAGTCTCCCTCACCGCCGTAACCAAAACCTTGGCTCATCAGGCGCTGGGTGGCCAGGCCGGGCAGGTTGGTGGTGCCGGTGAGGTTTTCAAAACAATTGGTGAAAGCGCCAAAACCACCGTTGGTCAGGAACTTGTGCAGGCCCAGCTCTAACCGAGCTTCGTTTTGCAGCATCTGGAACTGATGTGCATCGGTCAGCAGGGTGGGTGACACCTCGTAGTCCGCCTTGTAGAGCTCGATCTGCTTGGCCACTTGCTCATCGGTGACCGTGGCCACCGCGTCTTGCAGGTCGCCCAAGCCAAAGGCGTGCACTTCGTAACCAAACTGGATCTGTGCCGACACCTTGTCACCTTCGGTCACCGCCACCTGGCGCATGTTGTCGCCAAAACGGGCCACCTTCAGACTCTGGCTCGCGGCCCAACCCATGGCGACTCGGCACCAGCTGTCGATGTCGGCCAACACGCGTGGGTCCGCCCAATGCCCCACCACCACCTTGCGGTCTTGCCGCAGCCGGGTGCTGATGTGACCGAACTCGCGGTCACCATGGGCGCTTTGGTTCAGGTTCATGAAATGCATGTCGATGTCGGCAAACGGCAGTTCGGCGTTGAACTGGGTGTGCAAATGCATGTAGGGTTTGCGCAGCGCCTTCAGCCCGGCAATCCACATCTTGGCGGGTGAAAAAGTGTGCATCCAGAGGATCACACCAACACAGTTGGGGGCGCTGTTGGCTGCCTGGCAGACCGCCAGGATGTCGGCAGGTGACACCACCGTGTCTTTGGCCACGATCTTGATCGAGATGGCCTCTGCTGCGCTCAGATTGCTGGCGATGGTCTGGCTGTTTTCAGCCACTTGGGCCAACACGCCGGGGCCGTACAGGTGTTGTGAGCCGGTGATCAGCCAGACCTCTTTGTTGTCGTAAACTTTCATAAAATGCTCCTCAAAATATAGCGTTATACCCAATCTATGATTGGGCTTGTCCGTAATAAGCGTTCTTGCCGTGTTTGCGCAAGAAGTGTTTGTCGATGATGCTCTGTTTCAAGGACGTGATGTCCGGGCGCAGGGTCTGGGTCAGGTAAGCCATGTGCGCCACTTCCTCCAGAATCACCGCGTGGTGAACCGCCTTGGCAGCGTCTTTGCCCCAGGTGAACGGGCCGTGACCGGCAACGATGACCATGGGCGCTTGATCCGGGCTGCGGCCAGCGAAGCAGTCGGTGATTTGCACCCCGGTTTCTTCTTCGTAGTCGCGCTCGACCTGGGCGTCTGTGATCACCGCCGTGCAAGGAATATCGCCATAAACAAAGTCGGCATGGGTGGTGCCCAGGCAGGGGATGGGTCTTTGGGTTTGCGCCCAGGCGGTGGCAAAGGTGGAGTGGGTGTGGGTCACGCCGCCAATGCTGGCAAAGTGGCGATACAGATGTGTGTGGGTGCGGGTGTCGGATGAGGGTTTGAGTTTGCCTTCCACCACCGTGTTGTCGAGGTCAACCACCACCATGTCATCCGGTGTGAGGTCGGCATACGGCACGCCGCTGGGTTTGATGGCGATGACACCCTTAGCACGGTCGATTTCCGACACGTTGCCAAAGTTGTAAACCACCAGCTTGCGTCGGTCCAGCTCCATGTTGGCCTCATAGGCCGCGCGTTTGAGTTCGGTGTAACTCATGGCTTTCCTTCGTTGACATACGCGCCCAGGTGTTGGTAGCGGGCGTAAAGCGGTTCATAAGCCAGCGCGGCCTGAGCGTTGGGCACATAGGTTTTGCAGACCGGTGAGGCCATCGCGGCTTGAGCGCTGCCCACGTCGGCGTGTACACCACCCACGGTAGCGGCAAAGATGGCTGCACCCAAGGCGCAGCTTTGTTCACTCTCTAACACGTCAATCGGGCAATTCCAGACATCGGCGCAGACCTGCATGACAAAGTCCGACTTTTTGGAAATGCCGCCAATCACCACCACGGCGTTGATCGCAATGCCTTCGTCTTTGAAGCGCTCGATGATGGCGCGGGCGCCAAAGGCCGTGGCTTCCACCAGCGCACGAAACACCTGCGGTGCCTGGCTGCCCATTTTTAAGCCGGTGAGGGCCATGGCTACGGTCTGGTCGGCATCTGGCGTGCGTCGGCCATTGACCCAATCCAGCGCGGTGACGCCAGTTTCGCCCGCCGTGAGTTTGGTGGCCTCGGCACCCAGCGCCACCAGGGTCTGATCTTCGATCTCTTGAATCAGTTTTTGTTTGGTGGCCTCGTCAATCAAGTTGCTGCGCTGCAGCAGGTTGGTAGTCGGCCAGTTCACCAGATTGCGGAACCATGCATACAAATCACCAAATGCGGATTGTCCTGCCTCCAGCCCAACCAAGCCAGGCATCACCGAACCGTCCACCTGGCCACAGATGCCGCGCACCGTCTTGTCGCCGATGTCGGCGTAGTTAGCCACGGTGATGTCGCAGGTGGAGGTGCCCATGATTTTGGTCAACACCCCAGGTTTGACGTTGGCAGCGACCGCACCCATGTGGCAGTCAAAAGCGCCAAACCCGACTGGTGTGCCCAGTGGCAGGCCCAGTTTGTTGGCCCATTCTTCGGTGAGACGGCCACATAGCTGGTCGGCGGTGAAAGTTTCCACAGGCAAGCGGTCACGCAAACCACTTAGCAGCGGGTCGATGCCGGTAAAAAAGGCGTCTGGCGGGTAACCACCCCAGCTGGCATGCCACATCAGTTTGTGCCCGGTGGCGCAGCGCCCCATGCGCAACTTGTCGGGGTGGGTGGTGCCTGTGAGCACGGCCGATATCCAGTCACAGTGTTCGACCCAGACATAGGCTGCTTTGGCCACGGCCGGGTCGGCGCGCATCACATGCAAGGCCTTGGCCCAGTACCACTCTGAGGAGTAAATGCCGCCCTCGTATTTCAAGTAGTTTTCTGGCGCGGCGTGGGCTGCGGCGGTGATCTGTTGCGCCTCTTTGACGGCGGTGTGGTCCTTCCACAAGACAAACATGGCGTTGGGATTGGTGGCAAATTCGGGCAGCAAGGCCAG
>WSSedL1CaDRAFT_10002065_pt1 | contig 10662 bp, 6 predicted proteins | sample WetSurSL1Cattail_FD_9464 | JGI IMG/M metagenome (IMG submission 9464)
TGATAATGGCACAACATTTACCCCATTTGCAATAAACATAGTATCTCTACAACCATTTCGACTGATAGCGACAAGTTGAATATTTTTTAACCCTTCGATATTATAATAATGCCAGGGAGATTCTTCAAATGATCCATCACCTTCAAAGAAATTCCATATATAATTTGTAGCTCCTGTGCTTTTATTATCAAACATTATTGCCCCTCCCAATATTACCTCATTGTTATCTGCAACAAAATCCGCCCTTACATTATCTAATTTTAAAAGGAGTTCTTTCATTGTGCTTTTACAATTATCCTGTCTTACCCCCTGGACAAAATATTTAGAATCAGAAGTAAAATTGGGTATGGTAAATGAATATCCTTCATTTACAAGGTTCTTATTTGCATCAAACCAAGCATAATTAGTAGATGAAATACCATTTATGGTAAGTGTTGCAGGATAATTTTTACAATAGCCCTCATTTATGGTGATCTGGGGAGGGTCAACCTCTTTTAAAACAAAAACAACAGAGGTATTTGTATAAGTATCTTTACATCCCGATGTAATAACTTTTCTTCTAAAAAATGTAGTATCCCGTAAAACACCTGGAAAATAGGAAATACCATCAGAATTTAAAATTATCGATCTCCAATCTACTCCGTCCTTTGAAACCTCCCAGGAATAAATATACTGCTCGCTTCCCCCACTGGGCTTTGAACCAGTTATTATTTTTGCAGTATCATTATTACAAATTGTTTGTTGTGATGTAATATTCCCCGCAGATACACTACTCATTACTTTAACCTGAACAGTATTTGAAATGCCCGTGCCACATACCTCAGATTTTGCTACCCTACGAAATAATGTCGTGTTTTTTAAAGAATCACAACCAAAATCAATATTAATTGCCCCACTTATATTAGCCCAATTTACGTTGTCACTGCTTTTTTGCCACTGATAGGAAAATATATTATCAGCCCCTTTGGCTTCCGTTCCCCAAAAAACAGCAGGTTTCATATTATAGCAAATAGACTGGTTATCCCCTACCCCGCCACCATCAATATTCTCAAATACATTAACAGAAACAATATTTGAAGTCACACTACCACATGTATTATTTGAAATCCTACGATAATACTTACTCATTGATAAAATTCCCGGGTCATAATTAGTATTATCAGTATTTTCTATATCCGACCAATCACTTAGGTTTGTTGACAACTGCCAAACATAATTATATGAGCCTGTACCCCCTGTCACTTCTGTTGAATCTTCCAGTATCTTTGCATGTGTGTTAAAACAAATTGCCTGGTCTTTTTTTATCAGGCCACCGCCCATTTTATCATAAACATTAATAGTAATTATATTTGATGGTATTGAACCACAAGAACCAGAAGTTGTAACCCTACGATAATAACGGGTTTGTTTTAAAGTGTTAGGTGATAGGCTTAAATTTGTTTCCCAAGGTATATCCTTCCAGGGATTAGCTGTAACAGAATCTTGCCATTGGTATAAAAACGTATTCATCCCTCCAGTTGATGCAGCGCCCGAAAGTGCTTCCGGAGTAGAGTTGTAACAAATATTTTGGTTTTTATTGATAGTCCCTGGAATAATTGCTGGCCGGACCGAAATATAGATGCTATTACTATATTCTGCACCACAACTAGCGGAGGTAACCTGTCTGCGGTAATATATATTTGCTGTGACAGCTTCAGGGGTATAGCTGCTCTCGCTACCATTCACATCGACAAATAAGATATTGTCATTGCTTTTTTGCCATTTGTATAAATACACATTATCTCCTCCACTAGGCTGCGAACCTTCAAGTTTATTAGGGGTAGCCCCATTACATACAGATTGGTTATCGACAATTTGCCCTGGGGTTAATTTTGGCAGCACTTTAATATTAATAATATTTGATTCCGCATTTCCACATATTCCATTAGTTGCAACCCTTTGATAGTATACATCACTTGAAAGTGCTCCGGGATTATAAGTTGTACTTGTTGCCCCTGTGATATCCTTAAAAATTATGCCATCATTTGATTCTCGCCACTTATAACCATACGCTCCTATCCCACCTTTTGGGCTTGTACCTGTAAGTAAAGATGCTGTATTGCCAAAACATATAGTTTGTGACCCAGCAATTGTACCCGCATCAAGTGGCCCTGCAACCGTTATTTTAATACTTGAAGAATTTACGCTGCCACAATCACCTGATGTTGTTACGCGCCTAAAAAATGTATCAATGGTTAAGGCTCCGGGTGAAAAATCAAATCCATTTGCATTATAAATATCCGTAAACGTAACGTTATCTCCGCTAGATTCCCAGTGGTACGTATAATACCCATTGCCCCCTTTAGGGTCTGAAACAGAAAGCTTTAGTGGGATACCTTCAAAGCAAACATTTTGATTTGCCGAAGGTGTCCCTTCGGTCAATAATCCGGGGACTGTGATTTTTACAATGTTTGATTCTACATTGCCGCATTGGTCGGATTTAGCTATTCTTTTAAAATATGTGGTTTCGGTTAATTTATCTGGGGTATACGTATTTCCAGATACTCCAAAAATTTGTTTATATGTAACACCATCAATAGATTTTCCCCAGATATATGTAAAATTTTCAGTGCCACCCCTAGCATCTTCCCCTAATATAGAATTAGGAACAGAGTTATAGCAGATTGACTGGTTATCCCCAATTGCTCCACCCTCTAATTTCGGTAGGACTGCAGCTTTTAAACTCTCAGAGGATACCGGGGCGCAGCCATTTGAAGTAACTACCCTGCGATAATAGGTTGTTTTTGTTAACGCAAGGGGTTCATAGTATGATCGCGTTGCACCTGGAATATCTTCAAAAGAATAGTTATCGTCGGCCGATTGCCAGGAAAACTGAAAAGTGCCATTTCCGCCTTTTGGGCTGGTCACTGTTATCTTTGTAGGTGCAGAGTTAAAACAGATGCTTTGATCAGATGAAATTTCACCCTCTTCAATTTGCTCATCTACATTTACTAAAATACCGTTAGAATATACAGTACCACAAGCGGGTGTTGAAACAGAACGGCGATAATAAATGGATGATTTTAATTTTGGTGGTAAATAATTGGAATAAGCTGCCCCAGGGATATCCTGAAATGAATAAGGGTCAGCCGATGATTGCCACTGAAAATCATATTCTGAAGGAATACCGCCTGTTGGGGTACTCACCAAAAGTAAGCCAGGTGAAGTATTATAACAAACATTTCCAGCTATCGGGCTTAATACACCCTCTACCAAAGGGTTTGAAACAGTAACTTTTATATTATTGGAAATGGCAGTCCCAGCTGTACCCGATTTTACAATTCTATGAAAATATGTTGTTTTTAAAAGGGTACCAGGCGAAAGAAAATTATATATAGCCCCTGGTATTTCCGACCAAGTCTTTAAATCAGTCGACTTTTCCCAGGTATACGTATAAGAGCCTGGCCCATTACCGCCGGAGGGGTCTGTACCTGTAATATCTTCGGCGTCAACTCCCCCCGAACAAATGGTTTGGTCTTTAAAAATTGTCCCGGCCTGAACTTGTCCTAAAATAGAAATATGTATGCCTAGTGAATAAGCAGTGCCACAACTGCCAGAAGTGACTGCCCGGCGGTAATATATTGGCGCTGTTAAAGTCCCTGGTAAGTAGGTTGTGCCTTTTTCCCCAACTATATCATTCCATGGGTCAGAATTGTTTGTAGACCATTGCCATTGATAGCCATACCCTCCAGCACCGCCCGTTGGTGCACCACAGCTTAATGTTGAAGGGGCAGAGTTATAAGGGATAGTTTGATCTGCCGATGGTGTTCCTTCCTTTAAAGGATCAAGGACGGTAATTTTAATTTCATTACTACTTGCTGACGAAACGCAAGTTACCGAAGTAATAACCCTCCGATAATAGGTGGATTTGGTTAAATTAGTTGGGGTCAGACTACTCCCAATTTCACCATATACAGGGTTCCACGAATAATTATTTAATTCAGATGCTTCCCATCTGTAGGTATACTTTCCATCTACACCTGTTGGACTTGTTACTGTTAATATGCTTGCGTCTGATCCGTTACAAATAGTTTGGGCAGATGAAAGGGTTCCTTCTGTTAATGGGGCATAAACATCAACTTTAATAAAATTTGTATATTCCGCAGAACAAGCCCCTGACATTACTTTTCTTCTGTAATATTTTACCGTAGCCAATACTGGGGGGGTATAAGATGCGCTTTGTGCCCCCGTAATATCAACAAAATTACTTTCATCCGGGGTATATGAAGATTGCCATTGGTAGGTATATTGACCTTCTACACAGCCAGTAGGGTTCGTCCCAATTAATTGGACAGGTTGTTTTCCGGAGCAAACAATTTGATTTCCACCTATTGTTCCATCACCAAGCAGATCACTTCCAATAACACCGGGATTAAAAGACCTATAAACAGTAATAGTAATAGGCGCCGTATAAGCAGTTCCACAACTAGAGGATGTCGCTGAGCGGCGGTAAGTTGTTGAAACAGTAAGCGCTGGGGGTTGAAAGTTTTGAGAGGTTACGTTCAATGTAGGGTCTGTAATATTTACAAATACCCCTCCTGTAAATACCTGCCAGTGATATGTATATGACCCGGTACCCCCCGATGGGCTTGAACAAACAAGAAGGTTAGGGGCTGTATTATATGGGATATCAGGAACCGGCGTAATACTACCTTCGGTTATTGGATCATTGACAGTTATAGTTATTTCGTTTGATCCTTCATTACCACATAAATCAATTACTTCCCTTTTATAAAGAGTTGTTTTTGAAAGAGCTAAGGGGGTATAAAAAGATTGGTTTATTCCTCCTGTTGATTGATATGAACCATCATCATTATAATACCACTTATAACTATATGAGCCGGAACCTCCCGATGGAGGGTTAACACTAGTCAAAGTATTAGGTACCGTGCCATTACAAATGGTCTGGTTACTCCCAATTGTACCCCCTTTAAATTCATTATATGGCCTTAAAGTAACTATATTAGAACTAAGATCTGGACATTTTGCATTACTAACTTTTCTATAAACATTGACCGGTGCTGTAACATTCTGGATATTTAATGTTGACTGGGTCTGTCCTGGAACAAGGTTTCCATTAACATACCAGGAATAGTTATTTACATTATCAGGTTCATTGCTTGCTTCTGATAAACTTAAAATGTCATTACTGCTATTATAACATACATTTCCACTATTACCAATAATTCCTGGGACTGCCAGTCTGAATTTATAAAAATAGGTAACCGCTCGTAACCAGCAATGCCCCCAACTTGTCGCAAATACCCTTATCTTATATTTTGCACCATCTACCTTTGATAATGATGAATTTTTGATTAAATCTGAAAAAGATAAGGCTAAAGACTTTTGTTTGCATTGTTCTATAGTTAATCCAATATTATTACTTATAGCAAATGGGTTAAAAAAACAAATATCACTAACAGGACCACTATTATAAACCCCCTGAAAACTAGTATAGACAACCCCTCCTGTCTCATTTAAAATTTCTATAGTACACCAAGCTTGAAACTCATTTTGTGATATTGCCTCAAACCCAATAATAAAATTAATTGGTTGGTCATAACATATTTCAGGCGGTTCCTGAGAAAAAATGTTTTGTATCGATAAAATAACAAATACAGCTAATTGGAAATATTTTTTCATATCTATAACATTAGGGTTGTTTTTACAAATTATATGATAAACTAACGTACGCCAGGGCGCTTTTTACCCCCGCCTTACTATTATTAATAAAACGTTGTTCAAAATCCAGGTTCATGCTTAATTCAGGTATAATAAAAAATTCAAACTTCACCCCTATCTTTTCTCCAAAAATGACGGTAGAAAGCTTTTTATTTACCATTATACCATTGGAAAGCCTCTCATTACCAATAATTAGACCCCCTTTTATGTTAACAAAAAACCTATTGGATAATTTAGCAATTGTATAATTGACTTCAGGGGAAACATAAAATAATTGTAAAGTGGTAATATTACTAAGTGCCGCCTTTTCATAGAATAAATCCCCCCGGACAAACAAATTTTTTTTAAGATATTTTGTGTAAAACAAAGAAGCATCAAAACCATCATTATTGACACCACCCCCTGCGCCATATTGTTCAATCCCCTTTACATGGGCTAAACTACGAAAGGATATTTGCCTTTTTATCTTTTTTAGGGATTGTCCCCATCCAAGACTAAATACAAAAAGTAAAAAAAAAACAAGGCATATTTTGGGATATTTATATAAATTATTAATCATAACATATAGTATTATAATAGGTTTTAAAAGTCTATTTTTTTTACATTTAACATAATGTTAGATGGGATTTCTATTTTCAAGTTCCTGGTACCGTTTTTTTCTACAAACTGAATGTTAAAATCACCAGATGACCCAACTGTAAACAGTGGGATGACATAGCCAAATTCAATATAAGAATAAGCTTTGATTGTATATTGTTTAGGTATATAGATAGGATAAATTACTTCCTCGATTGCAGCTTCCTTTTTCTTCAATCCTTTTTTCTTTCCTTCAACATATTTAAATATTGTATTATCAATAACATAATCACTTCCGGACTTATTTGAAATAATAAACTTAATGTAGGTGTTTTTATCATCGTTGGCAATATTGCTGACTTGAACCTCCATTTTATCCTGGAATAATCCGATATCATTATAATCAATCTTTTGGGACATAACATATTTTAATTTTTCTTCAATCCTCGTTATTTCTAATTGTTTATTAAGGCTATCTTGCATCACCTTAGAATCGACCTGCTTTTGTTTAGAATCAATATTAGAAAAATCATAAAATAGTTTAGGGTTGGCCCCTATCTTAATTGTTCCATAAAAAACATCTTCATTTTCCAAGATAATTGTAATTGAAGTTTGTGTAGCCGACGGATCATTTAACCTTATTACATCTGTTTTACCGGAAGAAAAATTACCATAATACTTGAACTTCGGATGTTCATCTCCCATAGCTCCAATTTGAGGATTATTGCCGAAAATTATGTTTGAAATATCACTTGAAAATTTCAATGTTGCCGTATTATCGTTGTTTACTTCAATAGTCCCCATATTGGTTTGGGCATGGATTTTAAAACAATAAAAGGCGAAAATTAATAAGTAACGTTTTTTCATAATTATTCAGATTTTACAAATATTTTATAACCATGTCTAATTGAAATTTCAGGTTGTCGGGCCTTTGATAAATTTTGAATTGTCCTACCAACTGCACGAGTAGCTACGTTTACCCCTACTTGTTCTGTTGCGGAAGTGGAAACTGGCATATTTGCACCTAAATCGTTTGCCGTTTCATCGGCACTTTCCTTAACTGAATTATCCAATTTCCCTTCATGTGCAATCCCCCTGCCATATTTCTCGTTATAAATTACCAAATTGTTCACATGGTAAGATTTCCCATCAGTATTTTTAACGGATGTTATCGAAATATCAAAATAATTTCCTGCATCAGAGGCGTACCCGTATAAAGTTGCATTTTTCTTAAAGGAAATACCCTCCAAAAGTGCATCTGAACGTAATATTAATACAACCGGGCTATTATCCTTTATTTTAGTATCTTCTTCGAAATATGCCGGATAAAAGTTATTTTGTGTGGCCTTGGATTCCTGGGCACCTTGTTCTACACTTTTCTTTTTTACCGAATAAATACCAAAATCTGATGCAGGGTCGTTATTAACACCCCCCATATCATTAGAACCAGTAGGTTCTGTTTTCACAGTATTTTCAAAGGCTTTTTTACGTGTAAAAGTTTGTGGCTTTGGAGAACTAACCACTTGCTTCTCTGTTTCTGTTTTCCTTTCAAGTTCTTGGGATTCTTCTATTTCCTGTTCAGTTTTCCTTTCCGAAGTAAAAATCTTACCTAAATCAACATTTACGCCCTCTTTAACTTTTTCCTTTTCTCTTTCCTCATCTAAATCATTATATGCTTTAACCTTATTTTTATAAATTTTGTTGGTTGAGTCTTTATCAAAAACATTAACTTCATTAGGTACAATATCATTGCTATCCTTTTTATTTTCAGATATTGAATCAATAAATAAAATAATGAAAACAATAAAGACAATACCAACCACTACAAAAAAAATAGTTTGAGTTTTCTTATCCATGTCTATTCTTATTTTGTTAAATCGCTTTGAACATATTTTGTAATCATAAAGCCAAATTGATTATTAGGGAACTGTTTTGTAGTATTTACAAGTTCACAACTCGCAGTAAACTTGAATTTTTCAACTTGATATTCTTGTTTTAAAAATATTGTACCGCTAAATGTTGCCCTATAAGGTTTTTTTGTTATATCTACTTTTATATCTGACAATTCACAAGTCTGAAAAATATTTAACTGTACTACTTTATTATACCAGTCGTTAGCTTTGTAATTCCCAAATAATCTCTTAACTGAATTATCTGATACCCAAAGAGCCTTATTTATTTGTTCTTCAACATTCGTAGCATCAAATGAGTAAAAATGATCGCAAAAAAAAGCTATATGACTTTTACAGTCAATTATTATAGATTCCTCTTTTGATATACTGGAAACCTCGTAAGAGTCCTTATACTGTTTTACAACCAACCTCGAATTATCAAAGTATTTAATAATGGCTATAAGCGATACACAAAAAACTATAATCATTATTACAAATAATAAAGCTAAAACGAGTATAGTCCTATCCTTTGCCCTTTGATTTTTAAGGATGTTATTAAATTCTTTAATTGCAAAATCTTCCATCTTTGGTTATTTATTTTCCTGTTATTATATCACCAAGAAGTGTATAACTTCTCTTGTAAAGAACTATTTTAGCGACAACTGCTGCAAGCTTTAAACTACCTGCTGCCCAGCCTTCTTCACTTCCAACATGGGAGGCTAAAAATACTGTATTGGAATATTGATAAAACAGTTCAAAAAATACGTTAATTACAAAAATTGCATAGATCCAGAAGTAATAAAAAGCATACTGGCGAAGCCAATTCCAGAAAGAATTTTCGTATTTGTCAAAAATTGCAAACACTAAAGCTATTGGACCAAAACACCGTAAAAAGAAAAGCATAGCAAACCTAATCACAATGGCTACTGTATAAGTAATACTATTTATTAGTTCCCCTAGTGCCTGTAAAAAATCCCAAAGCAAAAGCTTTGGATAAGATTCTATTTTTTCTATAAACGCCAAAGTTCTAGCCCAGGCACCCGTCATTCCGGATTTTCCTAAATTTGGGTCTTCGTATTGCTTTTGTACGTTTTCAATTTCTTTTTTCTGCTCATAAGTCTTAGGGTCTTGAAAATAAGTATTTAATTGCGCATCAGTAACCGTAGAAATCTGATCAATCAAAGTAAGAATGGTACTAAAAGAAACTAAAATGGCAACAATAATGGCAGGGCGTATAAAATCGTAAGGTTTAATCTTATTACTCGAATCACCGGCCGATTTTAAAAATTTCCTTACCAATTGAACTACAATAAATAAAATCGCCATTGCACAGGCAATTTTTATAAATACTGATACTATTGGATGATTAAATAATTGAATATAAATATGTTGGATTTCTGAATATTTCATAATAAACTACTTAGAGATTTACTGATAGGGACCGGTTTTGGTTTAAATTTCTGGCTCTATAATAGTTATAGGATAACAAAGCCATATTTTCATTTAACCTTTGTGTTATATTGTTAATGTTTTGAATACGCTCCGAATCATTCATCTTAAAAACTCCATATGAAAGCACATTATTTGCCAAACTAAGTAGGTTATGTGAAGTAGACAGTAAATCATTCATAGAAGTAATAAAACCAGATATTTCGTATGTATCCAGGTATTTCATCTTCCTAATACTTTTTGAATAACTTGCACAACTATTTATCAGCATAATTTCTTTATTGACCAGCTCTGAAACTGCTTCCATTGTATTAAGGGTATTGTTCACCTTTTTTAATACTTCTTCAGTTTTTTTCCAAAAATCAAGGGTTTGCGTTAAATATTTTGTTTGCATAACTGCTTCTGCAAGGCCTTTTGATGATGATATTTCCTGTCTTGCAAGTAAAGTATTTTGTCTAATAAGCGAAGCGTTTGCTTTAGCATCAAATGTTGCTACCTGGCTATAAACTTTAGTTAAGGTTAAAAATAACAGGATTATTAGACTAGATTTTCTCATAACTAACGAGATTTTTAATTGCTTTTTCAATATCTCCACATTTTTCCATTTCATTGAATATGATTTTTTTATCCGACTTCTCGCTAAGAAAAGAATAATATGCTTCTTTGGGTACTTCCAGGCGATAACAATTTGTTTTATTTCCCAGGACTAAAGTAAATTCAGTATATGGCCGTTTTGAGCTTGTATTTGAACGGATGCTTAATACTTGGTTTATATCGTGATCAGAAAGGTTTAACCGTTCCTGTAAACTTTTAATCCCTTTTTTGGGTTCAAAAATATAGTAGGTATGTGTATTATTAATAATTGCGTTACCGACTTCATTGTAAGGCATATTATCAATTGTTTGTAATATTATTCCCAAACCTCCATCATATTTTCTTACCGTCTGCGCGGCATAGCTAATTGCAGTAAACATTTCATCAAAAGTGATAAGCTTGGCGGTTTCTTCATAAACCAATACCTTAC
>WSSedL1CaDRAFT_10002066_pt1 | contig 10654 bp, 7 predicted proteins | sample WetSurSL1Cattail_FD_9464 | JGI IMG/M metagenome (IMG submission 9464)
CGCTCGATCAGTCCGCGACCCTTGACGGTGATCAGGTCCGGGTCACCGGGACCGGCCCCGACAAACCAGACACAACCGGGCTGGGGCTTTGCCATGGATCAGGCCGCGCCGTACAAACGTTTGTCGACAGCGACCGAACCTTGCAGGCGGTGCATCATCTTGGCCAGCGCCAGCACACCCAGGTCAATCAGAGGTTCGGCCAACACAATGGTCATGTAGGCAGCGCCAAAACTGGCGACACTGGCCAGGTTCTCGGCACCCACACCACGGCCATACAAGGCCCAGAACCCAACCCACACCACGATGCCACCCTGGTACGCCACCGACAGCTTGAACGCTTGGGCGTAGCCAATGTTCACATAGGCGGTGCTCTCAGGAATGATCTTGCGCGCCAGGGCGGCGGTGGCAAACAGCGGCACCAGCAAGGTGGTGACATTCATGCCGTACTGCGGCAGATCGAACGGTGCAAAAAACAGGCCTTGCACCAACAAACCACCGGCCAGGCCAATCGCTGCTGGCGCCACACCAAACACCAGCAACAAGGTGGTGCCCAGAATCAGGTGCACCTCAGAGACGCCCACCGGGTGGTGCGGCAACACTTCAAAAAAGCAGAACACCAGAGCAACGGCCAAAGCGGCACGCAGCGCCAAAGCGGTCAAGCCATCACGCTTGACGGTGTCTACGGACAACTTGGCGGCATAAGCCAGCGCGCCAGCGGCGGTGGCATAACTGAGGAAAATTTTGGCGCCTTCAACAAGACCAGGTTCGATGTGCATGGTGTAACTCCTAAATAACGGGATTGAATAGCAGACAAACGCGAAAAACACGACGGTTAAACGGGTTGTACCTCCTAACACGAGCGCGGAAACACCAGCCTGGTTGCACCGAAGGCGCGGGCACAAAGGTGTGCACAGCAGTGGCGAAAAATCATGGCAGGAAAATCCGGCAAACAACTCTCACCATCGTCCCCGACAGTGCTTGAGCATCACGGTCACACGCGAACGTGTGACCACCTTGTTGGCCGGTATCCGGGCTGGTGGATGCGACCTCCATCGCCTTCCCAAGCGTCTGTTAAGAACACTCAGTGGCCGTGATGAAAGCTGAATCTTGATGATTCGTCCACTTACCGTTGCGGGGGCAGCGCAGGTTAGGTGGGCTGTTGTCAGCCTGGACCTCCTGCTTCCCGTTGAACTGCGCCGTGTGAACCACGCCGCGAGCACCAACGAGCGGATTCTAACGACAGATTTCACCCAACCCGTACCTGCGTCTGCCTGCTGACCACGGGGCCAGAGCGCGTCCAGAGGCCCTGGATTACTATTAATAATATAGCTATATACTCTTTTATATCAAGGGCTAGAGCACCAAAACATGTCTCTCATCGTCACCCAGCGGCTCCAGTTCGTGTTGCTGTTGTACCAACACCTCCAACGTCGCCTCGGAGGCGTCGGTGCCGCCTGTATTACGCGCCAGAATCCGTGCGCGCAATTGCTCGGGACTGGCCTGTGGCGCCAGGATGACAAAGTCGGCGCCTAACTCAGCCGCCAGGGCGCGAAACACATCACGGTCGACACGCTTGAGAAAAGTAGCGTCCACGATCACCGACCAGCCCGCCGCCAACAAACTTGCAGCCAGTTCACGCAAGTGTGTGTAGACCCGCATGTGGACCTCGGGCGCATAGATGCCCGCGTTGATGCTTGAGTCGGTATGCGCCAAACGACCCAACTTGAACAGGCGTTTACGCTCCACGTCCGCCCGCAGGCGCAGCGTCGGGGCATGGTTGTCTTGCTGCAACCACTGGTCGGTCAAAAAAGTTTTGCCACAACCCGACAGACCATGTGTGATGGTCAGTTGCACCGGGTGCGGCGCCGCCAGGCGTTCGGCCAGCGTGATGTCGGCCAGCACCTCGACGGTGTTGGCATGTAACTGCCTGGCACGGATGGCAGCCACTTTGGCGCGCACCAGACAGCGGTAGACGGCGTAAAAACGCAGCAACAGCGCGCCTTGGTAATCACCGCTGTGGCTCAACACCTCGTCCACCCACCAGTTCGCCAAACCGGGCTGATCATGTTCCAGCAGGTCAATATAGGGAAAGGCGATGTCGCTGACTACATCGATCCAGCGCAGGTCTTCGTTGAATTCCAGACAGTCAAACAGGCGCACAAACCCGTTGATCAACACCAGATTGGCCAGGTGCAGGTCACCATGGCATTCACGCACCCGCCCCTTTAGTTTGCGCGTCAACATCAGCGGCGTCAGTTGCTTGAATTGCGCCTGTGTCCAGGTTTGCAGATGGGCCAACCGGGCCAAGGCATCGGCGTCAGGCGGTGGTTTGAGCATGCTGGACAGATCGGTGAAGTTGTCCAGCATCGGTGCCATCACCTGGGTTGGCTCACCAAAGCGGGTTTCAGATGCTGCGCTAGCGGCGGCTTCGTGAAAAGCCACCAGGGTGCCCGCCAAATCAGACAGGTGGGTGGGCCGCAGCTCGCCCCGTGCGCACACGTGGTCCAGCCGCCCGGCTTCGTCAAACCGGCGCATGCGCACCGCGTAATCAAGCACCTCACCGGTGCCGCCCCACTGTGGGCCTTGGGCTGAGTCATGGAGGCTAACCACATTCAGGTAAATATCTGGCGCCAGGCGCCGGTTCAGGCGCAACTCGTCCAGGCAAGCCTGCTGGCGCAACGCCAGTGTGCTGAAATCCAGAAACGGCAGCTTGACCGGCTTCTTGATCTTGTAAGCCATGTCACCGACCAGTAACACCCAGGAGATGTGGGTCTCGACCAGCTCTACCCGCGCCACGTCGCCTGGGTAGAGTTGCGGCGCCAGCAGTCTTTGAATGAACGGTGGCAGATTAGGGCTCATGCCAGACATGATGCCAGCGTCCAGCCCACAGCGCCAGCCCATCCCGCCAACCCAGTGAGGTGAAACAGACGGCGGCGACAATGGCCGCCCTTTGTTTTAACCCCACGGAATTTCCCTATGAAAACTGTTTTACACATCGCCGCAGCCTGCGCCTTGTTGGCCAACTTGTCCGTGTCCTGGGCCGCTGATGCCACGCTTGAGACTGCTGCCAAAGAAAGTGGCGCCGTTCTCACCCCCAGCGGGCTGGTGTACCGCTCGCTCAAGGACGGCAGCGGCGCCAGCCCGCAGGCCAGCGACGTGGTCAAGGTCAACTACCGCGGTACCTTCCCCGATGGACGCGAATTTGACAGCTCCTACAAACGCAACCAAGCCATTGAATTCCCCTTGGGCAACGTGATCCCGTGCTGGACCGAGGGTGTGCAGCGCATGAAGGTTGGCGGCAAGGCCAAACTCACCTGCCCTGCCGCTATTGCCTACGGCGAACGTGGCGCCGGTGGTGTGATTCCGCCCAACGCCACGCTGCTGTTTGAGGTGGAGCTGCTGGCCATCAAGGGCAAATAAACCCTCGAGCAACGCCAAGCGCTCGCCCTGCGCCTGTCAAGAGACTGTGACAGGCGGCTTTCAGACCAAATACACCCACAGTGCAGCCCACACAGGTCTTGAAAAGTCGCTCGGTTCACCTCATCTTCAGTACTGAACAGCCCCGGTGTACCAACGCCGGGGGCTCACTCAGTGTCTAACCGTGAAGGAGAATCCAAATGAATGCCTTGACCAACCGCAGCTTTCTTTTGAACGATTTTTTCCGTGACCTTGCGCCCGCGTTTTATGTCCGCCCGCTGCACGGCGACCCGCTGCCGTCTGCCGCGCAGATCAAGGTGGATGTAAAAGAAAACAAGGACGCCTACACCGTGCACGCCGAAATACCGGGTGTGCCCAAAGAAGACATCCATGTGTCGCTGGACGGCAATCTGGTAACGCTGGAAGCCGAGGTGAAACAGCAGGACAGCACCGGTGACAACGATACCGTGCTGCGCAGCGAACGCTACTTTGGCGCGGTGTCACGCAGCTTCCAGCTGCCGCAGGACATCGACCAGACGCAGGCCAAAGCCAAATTCGACAACGGTGTGTTGACGCTGACGCTGCCCAAGAAGTTGGCTACTAACGTCTCTCAGAAGCTGCGCATTGACTAATGCGGTAGGCGTGCGACCTCGACCGGCACGCCAATATTCCATCAAAATGCGCAACCAGCCCAGGTAAATAGAGGCCCGGTCACTATCTATTAAATAGCGCTTGTTTTGATGGCTGCTACGGGGGTAAGGGTGTTCCGGGGGTGGTCACGCGTCGGGTAAATGGTTACCATCAGTTCGTCAGAGACGTGGCCACTTCCCTTCTTGCAGGACAAGATGTCATGACACACCCAGGACCCCCTGCGCATCGTTTTGTTGTCGTCCTCATCGTGATGGCGTGGGCCTTGGTCAGCACGCCAGCCAGACCTGACAGCATCACCATCGGCGGCACCGGCAATGCGCTGGGCACCGCCAAATTGTTGGCCGACGCCTACACCCAACGCAACCCCACTGATCGAGTTACCGTGCTGCCCAGCCTGGGCAGCTCTGGTGCCATCAAGGCTTCAATGGCGGGCAAACTTGATCTGGGTTTGAGTTCACGCGTGCTCAAGGACGACGAGATGGCCACAGGCGTGATCACCACTGAATATGCGCAAAGCGCCTCCGTCTTTGCCGTCTCAGCCACAAGTCGGCTCACCGGTGTCACGGTGGCGCAGATGGTGCAGCTGTACGCTGGTCAGCTCAACACCTGGCCCGATGGCACGCCCGCGCGCCCCATCATCCGCCAAGCCGGTGATGACAACACCATACAGATCAAGAAGCTCTCGCCAGCCATGGAGAATGCTCTGGCTTTGGCTGAGCAGCGCCCAGGTTTGTCGGCAGCATTCACCGACCAGGAAACCGCAGACAAGATGGAGAGCATCCCCGGGGCCGTCGGCGTGACCACCCTGGCCCTGATCAAGTCCGAGGGGCGGCGCTTACGCGCTCTGAATCTTGACGGTATCGAACCCAATGAGGCCAATTGCAGATCAGGTGCCTACCCGACGGCCATGATCAAGCACTTTTACCTCGTGACGCAAGCAACGCCTGCTGCCAGCGTACAGCGCTTCATCAGCTTTATCCGTTCCCCCGACGGTGCAGCCATTCTGAAGCAAACCGGCAACTGGACACCGTGAGTACACCGTGCACACCGCCACCAGCCCTTTGGCCGACAACGAAGTCGGTCGGGTCATCACCCGGCTGGCATTGCTGCTTGCACTGGTGGTCGGGCTGGGCATCCCGGCGGGCTATTGGCTGACGGCCCACACCAGCTTCAGTGAGACGCTCACCTTCAAGGCGCGGGTCAAGGCCTCCGCCTTGAATGGCCTGATCGCTGATGCGCCTGAACTTTGGGTGTTTGCCGAAAACCGCATGCAGGGGCTGATCGCGCGTGAACCGGTACCCCTCACCAGTGAGCTGATCGAGGTGCTGGACAAACAGGGGCAGATTCTGGTGCGCAGTGGCACCGTGCCGGCACCGCCCTTCATGCGCCGCAGCTACCCGCTTCATGACTCCGGGCGGGAAGTCGGCAGCATCGCAGTCAGTACCTCCTTGCAACCACTGGTGCAAAAGACCCTGGTCGCAACGCTGGCCGGGCTGCTGCTTGGCAACATGGTGTACTGGGTGGTGCGCGTCATCCCTTTGCGCAGACTGCGTCGTACCACCCTTGCGCTCATTGAGGAAACAGAGCGTGCAGAAGCCACCTTGCAGTCCATCAGCGATGCGGTCATCACTCTGGGAGCAGACGGCAAGCTACAAGACCTGAACCCGGCCGGAGTCGCCATTTTTGAGGCAACTTCAGCACAACAGATGATCGGGCGCCCTTTCACACAGTTTGTCACCCCCGCATACCGCGAGACCTTCACCCAACTTCATCAGCAAGTGCGCCATGGTCGCGCAGCCCAATCTCAGCTGCAAATACAAAGCCTGCTCGGTGCGCAGCGCTGGCTGGACATCCAGGCTGTGCCTCTGACCGTGCACGATGAACAGGTCACGCTGGCGGTGGCGCGTGATGTGACCCAGCGCAAGGCCGCCGAGGATGAAATCCGCTCGCTGGCCTTTCATGACCAGCTCACCGGCTTGCCCAACCGCCATCACCTGATGCACCGGCTGCAGCGTCTAGCCAGCGCAGACGATCACACCCACACCGCCTTGATGATGCTAGACCTGGACAATTTCAAAACCCTCAACGACACACTGGGCCATGACGTGGGCGACCAGTTGCTGCAAGCAGTAGCGCAGCGGTTGACAGGCTGTATGCGCCATGGCGACACCGTGGTACGCCTGGGTGGCGACGAGTTTGTGGTGCTGCTGGAACAACTTGACCCGGATCTTCAGGAGGCCACCCGGCAGGCACAGGCCATCGGCCAGCAAGTGCTGGCCGAGCTCAACCACCCTTACTTGCTTGATGGTCGCCCCTGCCGCAGCACGCCCAGCATCGGCATTACGGTGTTTGCCAACACGCAGGCCATCAGCAAAGATGTCCTCAAGCATGCAGACCTCGCCATGTATCAGGCCAAAGCAGGTGGACGCAATGAGCTACGCCTGTTTGAGCCGTCGATGATGGACGAGGTCAAAACCCGCGCAGCCCTTGAAGCTGATCTGCGCGAGGCGTTGCAGCACAACCAGTTTGTGCTGCACTACCAAGCGCAAGTACAAAGCAAAGGCCGCATCACCGGCGCCGAGGTGCTGCTGCGTTGGCAACATCCGCAGCGTGGTTTGGTGCTGCCGAGTGAGTTCATCGCGTGCGCCGAGGACAGTGGCCTGATCATCCCAATCGGCCAGTTGGTGCTGGAAGGCGCTTGCCAGCAGTTGGTCCGTTGGGCGCGGCACCCCTCCACCGCGCAGCTGAGCATTGCGGTGAATGTGAGCGCACGCCAATTTGGGCTGACGGACTTTGTCGACCAGGTGTCCGCCATACTTCAACGCACCGGCGCCGACCCGACACGGCTCAAGCTGGAATTGACCGAATCCCTGCTGGTGAAAGATGTGGAGGGCACCATCGTCAAGATGACCAAGCTACGAAATTTGGGCGTGCACTTCTCACTCGACGACTTTGGCACCGGCTACTCGTCACTGGCGTACCTGAAGCGCCTGCCGTTAGACCAGCTCAAAATCGACCAGGGCTTTGTGCAGGACATCCTGGAGGATGCCAATGACGCCGCCATCGCCAAGATGATCGTGGTGCTGGCAGACAGCATTGGCCTGGCAGTGATTGCCGAGGGCGTCGAAAACCAGTCACAACGCGAGATGCTGTCCAGCCTGGGCTGCGACGCTTATCAGGGCTATTTGTTCAGTCAGCCTGTGCCGCTGGCGGAGTTTGAAGCGCTGCTGGCGTAAACCCAGCAGCAATCACACCACCAGCGGCTCTTCCTGCATGGCTTCGATCTGCTCCTGAAGCATCAACACCTGGCCCTGCCAGTAGTCGCTCGATCCGAACCACGGGAAGTTGATGGCAAAAATCGGGTCGTCCCAGCGCCGCGCCAGCCAGGCGCTGTAGTGGATCAGTCGTAACGTACGCAGCGGTTCGATCAGCGCCAGCTCACGCCGGTCAAAACTGCGAAATTGCTCGTAGCCATCCACCAGCGCACCGAGTTGGCGGGTGCGCTGCTGGCGGTCACCACTGAGCAACATCCACAGGTCTTGCACCGCCATCCCCATGCGGGCATCGTCCAGGTCGACAAAATGTGGCCCGGGCAGGCTGGCGACCGGGGCATCCAGTGGTGTCCAAAGGATGTTGCCCGGGTGGCAATCGCCATGCAGGCGCAGGCCGCGCAAGGCGTGGCCGGGTTGCTCGTCATCGACCTCATCTTCTTGGTCATTTTGGCCTCTAGACCTTATATCCAAAGGGAATGTAGCTATTAAATTGAGTGCGTCTGCGGACGCCTTTTCCCAGGCCGACTGCACGTCCAGCGGCACCTTGTCGTGGCTGAGCAGCCAGTCACGTGGCTCGGTGCCAAAACTCTGCAGATCCAGCGCCGGGCGCACGGCAAAGGGCCGGGCCGCACCCACGGTGTGGATACGCGCCAGGAAGCGCCCCACCCACTCCAGCACATCGGGGTCGTCCAACTCCGGGCTGCGCCCACCCCGGCTCGGGCAAACGCTGAAGGCAAAACCGCCAAAGTGGTGCAGCGTCTGGCCCTGAATCACCAGCGGCCCCACCACCGGGATTTCTGCGGCCATCAGCTCGGCTGAGAACGCATGCTCCTCCAGAATCTGTGCCTCACTCCAGCGGTTGGGCCGGTAAAACTTGGCCACCACCACAGCACCATCGTCCAGATGCAATTGGTAGACCCGGTTTTCGTAAGAACTCAGGGCCATCTGACGACCATCCCCATAGAGGCCAATGCTGGCCAGCGCGTCCTGCACCACGTCGGGTGTCAGGGCCTGGTAGGGGTGGCTCTCGGACGGCGATTGTTCTTGCACGGTATCTGTCCCTTTTGTCATTAATCCATAATCATGCCCGAAACAGAAAACAGCGCGTGCGCTTGGGTGCGCCGATAGGAAACCTTCTCTGGGCACGCCAGGGCGACTGGGCCAGTCGCATGCGGTTTTGGAGCCAAATCACGCGCGGGCGGTGTCGATCAGTACACCAAATCCTCAGACGCGCGCCTTTGGCCCCAAAGCCCGGTCGCCTGACCCAATCACCCTGTCTCAACTGTGTTGGTTATGACCGAGGTGATAGAAAACAGCCTCAATCCTTTATAGGATAAGCGCCAGAAGCTATCAAAACAGATGCATGTTTACCCTTGCGACCTGTGTTGCCCGGATGTCTTCTGAGCCTACACGGCTTCAAAAGCCCTCAAGGTGTGGTGGCTGGGTCAGGTGACCGGGCTTTGGGGTGAAATGCGCGCGTCCTGGGTATTCGTATGCCGCGACCTACCCCGCGCGTGCTTTCGCCCCAAAACCGCATGCGCCTGACCCAGTCGCCGCGCCGTGCATCGCTGCTGCTTGTTCGACGCCCCCGACGCATTCCCCAAGACATCCAAAGCAACACAAGCGTGCGCGTTGGCGGCTAGGCGGTCTGCGCCAACACCCCACTTTGAATCGCACCCGGTGCGCTTTGACAGCCACCTCTAAAACCCCCATGGCTTTTGCGCTAACCTGCGCCCACGGCCAGCCTATTTCAACGTCCCCCTATCCAGGCTGTGCCGGGAGACATGCATGTTTGACTACCTCATCATCGGCGGCGGCTCGGCGGGTTGTGTGCTGGCCGCACGCCTGTCGGAAGACCCCAACGTCACCGTGGCCCTGCTGGAGGCTGGCCCGAGCGACAGCAGCGTCCTGATCCAGTGCCCGGCCGGCTTGGCGGTGCTGGCCAAGTTCAGCCTGGCGGGCTGGGGCCTGACCACCACGCCGCAGCCCGGCCTGAACGGGCGCAGCGGCTACCAGCCACGTGGCAAGGTGCTGGGCGGGTCAAGCTCGATCAACGCCATGTGTTACATCCGTGGTCAACGCGAAGACTACGACCACTGGGCCGCCCTGGGCAACCCGGGCTGGGCCTGGCAGGACGTGTTGCCTTATTTCAAAAAATCCGAACACAACGAACGCGGCGCCGATGAGCTGCACGGCACAGACGGCCCGCTCAACGTGGCAGATTTGCCCAGCCCCAATCCGTTTGCTTTGCGCTTTGTGCAAGCCGCAGCACAGGCGGGCCACACCATCAACCCGGACTTCAACGGTGCCAGCCAGGAAGGTGTCGGTTTGTACCAAGTCACCCACAAACAAGGTGAGCGTTGCAGCGCCGCCAAGGCCTACCTGACGCCCGCGCTGAACCGGCCCAATGTGCAGGTGTTCACCGGTGCCCGGGTGACACGCATCCTGCTGGAGAAAAAACGTGCCGTCGGGGTGGAGTTTGTGCAGGACGGCCAGCTCAAACAACTCCACTGCCAGCGCGAGGTGCTGCTCTGCGCCGGAGCCATCCAGTCGCCACAGATTCTGATGTTGTCTGGCATCGGGCCACACCAGCATCTGGTTGAAACCGGCATTGCCCCCCTGCACGAGTTGCCCGGCGTCGGACAACACCTACACGACCACCCGGACATCGTGCAGGTGATGCATGTGCCCAACAACACCGAGCTGTTTGGCCTGTCGGTTGGGGGCGCTTTCAAGACCTTGCAAGGCATCATGCAGTGGCGCCAGCACCGCACGGGCATGCTGACCACCAACTTTGCCGAGGCTGGGGGCTTCATCAAGAGCCAGCCTGGCGATGCCAGACCCGACCTGCAGTTGCATTTTGTTGTTGGCAAACTCATCAACCATGGCCGCACATTGAGCTGGGGGCACGGGTTTTCGTGCCATGTCTGCCTGCTGCGGCCCAAGAGTTCGGGCAGCATCCGGCTCGCCAGCAAGAACCCGATGACGCTGCCGCTGGTGGACCCCGACTTTTTGAGTCACCACGAAGATATGGCGCGCCTGGTGCGTGGTTTCAAGCTGATGCGCGACATCCTGCAACAACCCGCGCTGGCCAAGTTTGGCGGGCGTGAACTGGCGGCCACCGCCAGCGCCCAGACTGACGAGCAGATCGAGCGGGTGATCCGCGACCATGCCGACACGATCTACCACCCGGTGGGCAGTTGCCGCATGGGCAACACCGAGATGGACGTGGTGGATGCGCAGTTACGCGTGCACGGGCTGCAAGGCCTGCGTGTGGTGGATGCCTCCATCATGCCGCGCATCGTCAGCGGCAA
>WSSedL1CaDRAFT_10002067_pt1 | contig 10651 bp, 5 predicted proteins | sample WetSurSL1Cattail_FD_9464 | JGI IMG/M metagenome (IMG submission 9464)
GGCCTGGCAACACAGGGCTACCCCGCCACAGGCTATTCGCTCCGCTATGAATACGGTATCTTCCGCCAGAAACTGGTGGATGGATGGCAGACCGAGCTGCCGGACTTTTGGCTGCCCGGAGGGAAAATCTGGATGCAGGCAATCCCGGAAAAAAACATTGAGGTGCATTTTAACGGGCGCATTGAGGAATATTGGAATAACCAGTACCATGTGGTTAATCATAAGGATTATACGAAGGTCATCGCCGTACCTTACGATCTGTATATTGCCGGTATGGACGGCAGAGGAATCAGCCGTCTGAGGATTTGGTCGGCAACTTCCGCCGAATTCGACATGAAACTCTTTAACGGCGGAGATTATATGCGTGCCATGGAGCAGAATGCAATGGCCGAAGCGATTACCAAGGTGCTTTATCCAGATGATAACCATGTAGAAGGCAAAAGCCTTCGTCTTTCACAGCAGTACTTCCTTGTTTCCGCTACCATTCAGGATATTATTCGTAGCCATCTGTTCAAGTACAGGACGCTGGATAATCTGCCGGAAGTGGCCGCGATTCATCTGAACGACACCCATCCCGTGCTGGCAATCCCGGAAATGATGCGCATTATGCTGGACGAATGCGGCTACGGTTGGGACACAGCGTGGGATATTGTGACGCGCACCGTTGCCTACACCAATCACACTGTGATGTCTGAAGCGCTTGAGTGCTGGGGAGCCGATATGTTCCGTCTGATGCTGCCCCGCATTTATCAGATTATTGAAGAAATTAACCGGCGTTTCTGCGAATCGATGCATCAAAAGAATGTGGACGGCTACAAAATAGGCCGGATGGCTCCGTTGAACGACGGTTATGTGAAGATGGCAAACCTTGCGGTTGCCAGCGCCCACAGCGTAAATGGGGTGTCACATCTTCACAGCGAAATTCTAAAGAATTCCGTGTTTCATGATTTTTATACCGAAATGCCGCAGAAGTTTACCAATGTGACGAACGGGATTGCGCACCGCCGCTGGCTGAACCAAGCGAATCCGGAGCTTGCCTCCCTTGTCACCGAACTCATCGGAGACGGATATATCCGTGACGCCTCCCAGCTTGAAAAACTAATAAAGTTTAAAGACGACGCTGCTGTGCTGGAAAAAATGGCGCAGATTAAGCGAGGAAATAAAGAGCGTCTTGCCGAATATATTAAAAAAGAGAATGATCTTGACATTAATCCCGATTCAATTTTCGACGTGCAGGTAAAGCGGATGCACGAGTACAAGCGCCAGCATTTGAACGCGCTCGAAATTTTAGCCACCTACCAGTGGCTCAGAGACAATCCGAACGCGGACTTTACTCCCCACACCTATGTTTTCGGCGCAAAGGCCGCGCCGGGCTATTATTTTGCAAAACAAATGATCCGTTTTATTGTGGATTTGGGAAAAACGATTAACAATGACCCCCGCGTCAACAAAAAGATGCAGGTTGTTTATCTTGAAGATTACCGGGTAACGCTGGCTGAGCTTCTGACCCCGGCAGCCGACCTCAGTGAGCAAATTTCGCTCGCGGGAACCGAAGCGTCGGGTACAAGCAATATGAAATTTATGATTAACGCTGCGGTAACGCTCGGTACGCTTGACGGGGCGAATGTGGAAATACATGAGTCCGTCGGCGATGAAAACATCCTCCTGTTCGGTATGACAACACCGGAGGTGAACGCGCTGAAACCGAATTATAATCCAAGAGTGCTGTTTGAGCAGAATCCGGTGATTAAGCGCGCGGTGGAAGAGCTGAATGTAGGCTTCTGCGGCGTAAGCTTCCGTGATGTTGGAAACTCCCTTATTAATTCCGACCCTTATATGGTACTGGCGGATTTCAACTCTTACACGCAGACGCGCAAAAAGGCCGTAACTCTGTACGGAGACACTGCCGCATGGCAGCGCATGGGTTTGATTAATATTGCGAACGCCGGGCGCTTTGCGGCTGACCGCGCAATCAGAGAATACGCCGAAAATATTTGGGACGCCAAACCTGTTCCACTGCAAAAGAAAGAAAATTCTGATTCAGTGGACAAAATTATTGTAAAGAAAAGCCATTTTCATAAGTCTAAGTAATTCGACTGGTCAAAATAAAAGACAATCCACTCCAGCAGCGCGAAACAATCGTCCCGCTGCTAAGGAGGAGAGATTGTTTCGCGCTATTTCTATTTTGGAGGAATTTCGATGTTTAATTCCCGCAACCCGATTCACCGTTACCCCACAGGAGCGGTGCCAAACTGTATGCCAGTACACTTTAAAATCACCATGCCGCGCGATATTCGCTGCTCAGGCGCAAGGCTTGTCGTGAAAAATGATGCAACCGGCGTGGAACAAACGCTGGGCATGTTCTGGTGCGGGATGAACGGTGATCATTATGAGTGGTGGGAATGCCATTTTTCGGCAAAAGACCCCGGCCTGTATTTTTACTGGTTTAATGTGGATACGTGGCGGGGTACGCTGAAGATGACGCGTGGATTCGGCGGAGAAGGTACCGTGCAGGGCGGGAGCGGCCATGTTTGGCAGCTAACGGTTTATGACCGCAGTTTTGTCACGCCGAACTGGCTTGAAGGCGGAATTATATACCAGATATTCCCTGACCGTTTTTATCGGTCAAGCGAAGGAAAAAGCGGTGTCCCAAAAGACAGAAAACTTCATGAGAACTGGAGTGACCAGCCGGACTGGGCTCCGGATGATCAGGGAAAAATCACCAACACCGACTACTTCGGCGGCGATCTGCGCGGAATTGAGGAAAAGCTCGATTATCTGAAATCTCTGGGCGTAACCTGCATTTATCTGAACCCCATTTTTGAATCCCACTCAAACCATCGCTATGACACGGCGGACTATTCTAAAATCGACCCGTTACTGGGCAATGAAGAGGACTTCTCCCGCTTGTGTAAAACTGCAAAAAAGATGGGAATCCGTATTATTCTGGACGGAGTGTTCAGCCATACCGGCAGCGACAGCGTTTATTTCAACCGCCAGAAGCGCTATGCCACGAAAGGCGCGTACAACTCGCAAAGCTCACCGTATTATCCGTGGTACACGTTCCGCAACTGGCCGGACGACTATGACTGCTGGTGGAATTTCGTTACCCTGCCGAACGTGAACGAAATGAATCCGCAATACAATACTTACATCAACGGACGGGGCGGAATCATACAAAAGTGGATTGCCTTGGGAGCCGGCGGTTGGCGGCTGGATGTAGCCGACGAACTGCCCGACCAGTTTATTGATAATTTGCGCGTTGCCGCAAAAATTAAGAGCAATGAAGCGCTGATTCTCGGTGAAGTCTGGGAGGACGCCTCCAACAAAACAGCCTATGGGTACCGCAGAAAATATTTGCTTGGCGGTCAGCTTGACAGTGTGATGAACTATCCGTTCCGCAATGCCATCCTCGGGTTTCTGACCGGTTCAAATGCCGCGGATATGATGGAGATTATCATGGATGTCATTGAAAACTATCCGCCGCAGGTTACACGCCTGCTGATGAACCATATCGGTACGCACGATACCGAGCGCGCCCTCACCATTTTGGCGGGCGAACCGCTGCGCGGTCACGGACGCAGCTGGCAGAGCACCGCCCATCTTACCAAAATGCACCGGCATCAGGGTTTGAGTTTAATGCGTCTCGCTTCGCTGATGCAGTTTACCCTGCCGGGCGTGCCTTGCATTTATTATGGGGATGAAGCCGGAGTGGAAGGCTACCGTGACCCCTTCAACCGCAGCTGTTACCCGTGGGGGAATGAGGAAAAAGACCTAATTCAGTGGTATCGGAGGCTTGGTGAGATTCGCGCTTCCTGCTCCGCTTTAAAACAGGGTGAGTTTGCCCCGATTGTTGCCGGAGGCGGATGTATCGCTTATCTACGCAAGGATGAAAATTCAAGCCTGCTCTGCGCGCTGAACGCGGGCGGAGAGAGGAAGAGCATCGCGGTGCCCGCTGAGTGGCAGCGGGCAGAAGCAGTTATCGGTGTGCTTCCGAACGAAAACAACCTTTTATGGCTTGAACCGGAAGACTGTGCCGCCTTGTTGTTGAAGCCGGAGAGGCCGCAGCCGCATGCCGTCGATATCAAAGAAGAACCAAAGGAATCGCCGGCTAAGTAAAAGATTTATAAATGCAGGGAGAAGAACAAAAAAAGTTTGTTGACCTGCATTTTTTGTTTTTGAAAAAATACTTCATAATAACGGGGATTATCCTGCACAAATTAGAAAATCATATAAATTCAATGATTTGGACGGATGGCATTGAGAAGATTTATAATATATTATATAATAATAGCAATGAATTCAAGTGAGAAAACAGATTGATTTAAAATGAAAGGATTATGTTTATGAATCAGAAAATTCAAAGTAATTCAGCTTCTGCTGAGATCAAGTCAATGGGTGCCGAACTCACCTCTCTTATGACCAGCGAAGGCACTCAGTATCTGTGGCAGGGGGACGCAGCCTATTGGAGTGGACAATCTCCTATTTTATTCCCGATTGTCGGCAGTATCCGTGACAAGAAAGCGATAGTAGGAGGAAATAAATCCTGTAATATGGAACGGCATGGCGTCGTAAAGAAAATGGAATTCAGCTTAATCGCCAGCACAACAGACTCTGCCACGTATTCCGTTTCTTCAACAGCGGAAACCAAAGAACGCTTCCCATATGACTTTGAATTACAAGTAAAATATTCACTATGCAACAAGACACTGACAATTGCTTTCACTGTAATAAATAAAGACAGCGAGCCAATGCCGTATTTTGTAGGCGGGCATCCTGCATTCCGCTGCCCTTTGCTGGAAGGCGAATCCTTTGAGGACTATGTGGTCGAGTTTGCCCAAAAAGAATATGCAAATTGCCCGCGCGCATTAAAAAATGGATTGGTCGATGTAGAGCACCGTACATTGATCCTGAACAACTCAAAAACTTTTCCTATGGATCGTACTTGGTTTAGTTATGACTGTCAGATTTTCGACCAATTAAAGTCCCGTTCTGTGAAAATGTATAATCCAAATACAGGAAAAGGCGTGAGGCTGGATTATCAGGGATTTGATTATGTAGTAGTATGGTCAAGTAAGAACGGCGGTGACTTTGTTGCGGTTGAACCCTGGACGGGACTTCCCACCTGCAGCGATGAAGATGATATACTTGAAAACAAGCGCGGCGTAAAGATTTTACAGCCAAACGCTTCTCAAACGCTCTCTTTTGACATTACGCTGCTGTAATTTTAAGCGAACCGATTTTAATCAGTTGTGATACAAAGGATCTGCGGAAACATGATGTTATCCGTAGGTCCTTTGATTTGTAGATTTTCTTTTTAATGAGGGGGATTTACAGTCCGTGGGGAGTCAGAATATATTTCTCAGGAACCGGTACAGGAACTTGCAAATACAACATGCTCCAAAATCATTTTTGAAGATGTTTGAAAATAAAAATTGACAAGTATAATATATATCATATTATATATGTAATACCTTTTATAAATTATCTTTATACAAGTGTGGAAATATGAGGAATGAACATGGAAGAGTTAAACGCATCTATTACAGAACGGCGCAGACTGACGCGCAACAGTATTTACAATTATATCTATGAGGCCAAAAGACCGCCTTCCAAGCAGGAAATTTCACAAAATCTCAGCCTTAGCCTGCCAACGGTTTATCAAAATATCAATGAGCTCTTAAAAGCCGAATTGATTCAGGTGGGGCAGATACATGAGTCCACAGGCGGACGTCGGCCAATCGGATATTCCGCCGTCGGCAATATCAAATTTGCGGTAGGAATCTCCATCACGGCGAGTAAGCTGCATCTTCTCGCCTTGGATTTAAAGCAGAGCGAGCTGTCATATGAGAAAATCGCGATTAAGTCATTAAAAAGCGACGACATTGGAAAACTAATTTCGGATGAACTTGAGGTTTTTCTGGATAAAAACCGGTTGGACCGCAATCGGCTGCTGGGTGTTGGCATCACACTGCCGGGGGTATTGGATGAAGAGAAAGATGAGGTCAAATTATCACCGACTCTGCGGATGCGCCACATCAGTCTAAACACGATCCGGGAGCCTATTCCGTATCCGACCTACATAGAAAACGATGGGACCAGTGGTGGATTTACGGAATGGTTTGAATCACGCAATACGGTCGGCAGTGACATTGCCTACATTTATCTTGATTATGGCGTCGGTGGAACAGTATTTATCAATGGGGCGCAGTATTTCGGAAAGAACAAGAGAAGCGGAGAATTCGGCCACATGTGTGTGGAACCGAATGGCCTTCTATGCAACTGCGGAAAAAAAGGGTGCCTGGAAGCCTATTGTTCCACTCTGCGAATCAGCACAAATATCGGGATTACGCTGGACGAATTTTTTGAAGGTCTTCAAAAGGGAAATCCGGATTACGAGGCACTTTGGGATGATGTCCTGAGTCATATGGTTATCGGTATCAACAATATTCATATGGGATTGGACTGCGATATTATTTTGGGTGGAATCCTTTCTCAGTATCTTGAACCATATATGCCGGAGCTAAGACGGAGGATCGTAGAAAATGATACATTTGAAGACGATTCGGAATACGTCAAATTGTGCCATTACCCCAACAGAGCCGATACAATGGGTGTGGCGTTGCACTTTATAAATGAGTACCTAGAGAATATTTGATTTGTAACGTTATCTAAATAGCATAAAATTTTCTTAAAAATATTTTATAAATAGTGGAAATGTGAAAATTTGTATTGACTTAAGGCAAATAAAGATTTATAATCTTATTAACTTAAGTAAAGATAATTTATAAAAGTTTTTACTTGAAAAGATTCTGTTAGGAGGAGTTATAATGAAAAAGTTTTTGGCAGCTGTATTGGCCGGCACTATGGTTCTGTCGTTGGCGGCCTGCAGCGGTAATTCGGCGAGTTCGGGTGCTGCAGCAACACCTGCGAGTGCAGTAGCATCGGAAGCCGCGAGCACGGATGCCGCGAGTACGGCACCTGCAAGCGAGGCAACAACCGGCGGTAAAAAGGTCGGTATCTCAATGCCAACAAAGTCCTTGGAGCGTTGGAACAGAGATGGTTCTTATCTGGAGCAGCAGTTTAAAGCTAAAAATTGCAGCGTAGAGCTTACCTATTCCGACAACAAGATTGATCAGCAAGTAAAGGATATCGAGAATCTGATTGCTGACAAGGTAGATCTTCTTGTTGTAGCAGCTATTGACGGCGAGTCCCTTTCTAACGTTTTGAATACAGCAAAGAGTGCGAATATTCCTGTTATTTCCTATGACCGTCTTATCATGAACACAGATGCAATCAGTTATTATGTGTCATTCGATAACTACAAGGTTGGTCAACTGCAAGGTCAGTATGTAATCGATAAACTGGGGCTGAAGAAGGACGATAAGTCCAAGACCTATAACATCGAGTTTACTGCGGGCGACCCGGCTGATAACAACGCAACCTTCTTCTTCAACGGTGCAATGGATACTTTGAAGGACTACATAGATGCGGGCATCTTAAAGATTCCTTCCGGACAAAAGACATTCCAGCAGGTGGCAACCCAGTCTTGGGACACCAAGAACGCAATGAACCGCATGCAGAACATCCTTGGTTCCTTCTATTCAAACGGAACAAAGCTGGATGTTGCACTTTGCTCTAACGATTCCACCGCACTTGGCGTTACTCAGGCAATTGCTACCGACTATAAGGGCACCACTGCCCCAATCATTACCGGACAAGATGGAGACGAAGCCAACCTCGCAAATATCATTGACGGCAAACAATCTATGACAGTTTATAAAGCAGTGGCAAATGAAGCGGTTGCAACACTTGACATCGGCATGGGTCTGTTGGGCGGTACCAAGCCGGATGAGTCAATCATCAAGTCTGCCGGCTGGAAATTTGATTGTGTATATGATACAAAGTCTTACGACAATAAAAAGGGGATTGTTCCTTCCTATCTCCTTGTACCTACTGTAGTTACGAGCGAAAACCTTCAGAAGGAACTTGTTGACACCGGCTATTACACCATGGATGGCAAATATCCGAAAGCAAAGAAATAAGGAATAGTTATGCGATACCGGGCGGGGTTGGCTAAGCCCCGCCCATTCTTATTATACTTTTCAAGGGGGCATTCACTTGCCAGACAATATACTTACGATGAAAAACATTACAAAACTTTACCCAGGTGTTAAGGCATTGGATAATGTCAATCTAGAAGTGCAGCGAGGCGAGATTCATGCACTGGTTGGAGAAAACGGCGCAGGCAAATCAACCTTGATGAATGTTTTAAGCGGAACCATTCCGTATGGCCAATACGATGGCCTAATCCTCTATGACGGAGCGGAGTGCCAGTTTAGACATATCCACGACAGTGAAAAATTAGGCATTGTTATCATCCATCAGGAGTTAGCCCTTATCCCAGAGCTTTCCATTGGCGAGAACATGTTTCTCGGGAATGAACGTAAAGGTAAAATCGGCATTAACTGGGATGAGACTTACAGCCAGGCAGAGAAACACCTGAGGGAAGTTAGTCTGAAAGATAAAGCGACGACCTTAATCAAGGATATCGGAACCGGAAAGCAGCAATTGGTCGAAATCGCAAAAGCACTTTCAAAGAATGTGAAGTTGCTGATTTTGGACGAACCGACTTCCTCTCTGAATCAGGAAGACTCGAAGATGCTTTTGGATATGCTTCTGCAATTTAAGAAACAAGGCATGACGTCTATCATTATTTCACATAAACTTTCTGAAGTTGCTTATGTGGCTGACAAAATTACGATAATTCGTGATGGTGCGACGATTGAGACCATCGATAACGAAAGCCATAACATTGATGAGGATCGCATTATTAAGGGGATGGTCGGCCGTGAACTGACCAATCGTTTCCCTGCCAGAGAGCGTCGGACCAATTCAGAAGTTGTTATGGAAGTGAAAAACTGGACAGTCCATCATCCGGTATACACAGAGAAATGTGTTGTGAACAATGTCAGTTTCAATGTACATAAAGGTGAAATCCTCGGATTTTCCGGGCTGCAGGGCGCGGGCCGTACCGAACTCATGATGTCGCTGTTCGGGAAGAGTTATGGCAGCGGTATCTCTGGTCAGGAATTTTTAAATGGCAAAGAGTTAAATTTGAAAACGGAACGCGAAGCAATCCAGCACAGTCTTGCGTACGTGACTGAGGACCGTAAAACCAACGGGCTGGTCTTGATCGATACCATTGCAAAAAATACTACGATGGCGCGGCTTGAAAAGGTCTGCGATAAAAGAGGCATCATAGATATCGGCATGGAAAATCAGGTTGCTGAAAAGTATAGAAAAGTCATGAATACAAAGACACCGACTGTACAGCAGAATGTGGGAAACCTGTCGGGCGGAAACCAACAAAAAGTATTGCTTTCAAAGTGGATGTTCGCGGATCCGGATGTCTTGATTCTGGATGAGCCAACCCGTGGTATCGACGTAGGGGCAAAATATGAAATTTACTGCATTATGAACGATATGGTTACGCAGGGGAAGTCGGTTATTATGATTTCATCTGAGTTGCCGGAGCTTCTGGGAATGTGCGACAGGATATATGTCATGAACGAAGGCTCCTTGGTAGCTGAGTTTGAGAGCGCCGAGGCGACACAGGAGAAGATAATGGGGGCGATCCTCCGATCCGGCAAAAAAGACATCTCTGATGAACAGAAGGACGCTTAGGGGGCAGAAGAATGAATGAGTCAACAAAAAAAGTATCAACATTAGTTAAAAAGTATACGATGACGATCGCGTTGGTCGTGGTCTTTGTTTTCTTCACATTACTGACAAATGGCAGATTGATATACGCACAAAATATTTCAAACCTATTGTTACAGAATGCTTATGTGCTGGTTATGGCATGCGGTATGTTATTGTGCATCCTAACCGGCGGTAACGTCGATCTTTCAGTCGGTGCCACGCTTGGCCTTGTTAGCGCTGTTTCGGCGCAGCTGATGAGCCAAAGCTCAATGGGAGCAGTGCCTACGATTATTATTGCAATGGCGATTGCTTGCCTGGTTGGTGTTTGGCAGGGTTTCTGGATCGGCTATGTTCACATTCCGCCGTTCATTGCTACTTTGGCGGGCATGTTCCTGTTCAGAGGTCTCGCGCGTGTTGTATTGGCTTCTAAGACTGTCAATATCCAGAATACAGACTTCTTGAATCTGTTCATTTCTTATGTCGACGTTCCCGGAATAGACAACAAGGCTTTCCATTTGTCGGCGCTGATCGTCGGTGTGCTGGTGGCCATTCTGCTGCTTATCTTTACCTTTATCAGCCGGAATAAAAAGTTAAAGAAGAATTATCAAGTGGAATCGATGGTAGCTACCATCGTGAAAATTGTCATTATCGACATTCTAATCATCCTGTACAGCTGGGAGCTCGCAAACTATAAGGGCATTCCGGTTATGCTGCTTTGGATTTTACTGGTAATATTTATTTTCGCCTTTATTACAAGCAAGACTGCTTTCGGACGTTATTTTTACGCGGTAGGCGGCAGTGAAAAAGCGGCGAAGCTGTCCGGCATCGATCCGAGGCGCGTTTATTTTTGGGCTTACTTCCTAATGAGTGTACTGGCAGGCTTTTCCGGTTTGCTGGTCGCGGCCCGCATCGGTTCCGTGGATGGCAATATGGGCAATTCCTACGA
>WSSedL1CaDRAFT_10002068_pt1 | contig 10648 bp, 9 predicted proteins | sample WetSurSL1Cattail_FD_9464 | JGI IMG/M metagenome (IMG submission 9464)
CGCTGCAAGCGCGACTCACCCAGGCCGACGATGCCACCACAGCAGACGCTGATGCCAGCTTCACGTACCCGCGCTAGGGTGTCGAGCCGGTCCTGGTAGTCGCGCGTGCTGATGATGTCGCCGTAAAAATCGGGCGCGCTGTCCAAGTTGTGGTTGTAGTAGTCCAACCCGGCCTCTTGCAATGTCTGGGCCTGGCCGTCGGACAACATGCCCAGGGTGGCGCAGGCTTCCAAGCCGGTGGCTTTGACGGTGCGCACCAGCTCAGCCACCGCCTCGATGTCGCGGTCTTTGGGCGCACGCCAGGCCGCACCCATGCAAAAACGGCTGGCACCGGCCTCTTTGGCGGCCAGCGCGGCGGCGCGCACGGTCTCCACCCCCATGAGTTTGCTGGCTTGTACACCGGTGTCAAAGTGCACCGACTGCGGGCAGTAGCTGCAGTCTTCCGGGCAACCACCGGTTTTGACCGAGACCAGCGTCGCCAGTTCGATCAAGTTCGGGTCAAAGTGGGCGCGGTGCACCGTCTGAGCCTGGAAGATCAGGTCCGAGAACGGCAGTTCAAACAGCGCCAGCACCTGGTCCACCGTCCAGACCGGCTGGCCGGAGGCTGGGCGCTCTGGGTGCTGGTCCAGACAGGCGTGAAAGTGCAGCGGGCTGGTCACAAAGTCAGATGTTTGTTGGGTCATAGGGTTTGCCAAAAAGTGGTCGTTAAAAGAAAACTGGCACCGGCCATCAGTCACTAGCGGGCAGCAGCCAGGTCTTGTTCGTGGCCATCAGGCCCGGGTGGAGCGCAGTTTTTCATCATCTCGTGCCAGGCTTCACTGAAATTGTTTTTGATGAAGGTTCGGGTGTGCGGCACGGTGCAGCGAGAGCAGTCCAGATGCGCCACACCCTGGTAAACAAAACGATCTGATTTGGTTGAGTGAATGACGCACTGGCTTTTGACCAGAATGCCTTCTGCGTCGGGCACACCCTCATCGTTGAAGCGGAAATACGGGCAGGCGCACATGTAGCAGTTGAGGTAAGCCATGTTGTGGCACTTTTTACCCTCAGCATATAACAGGCAAAAGTCAGGCTCTTTGACCAGCATGTTGCTGAACTCAAAGTAGTCAATGATCTGACCTGATGACAAGCCGTCCTGCTTGAGCTTGTCCACAATCTTGCGGTGCTTTTGGTCGTGGTCCTGGAACCAGGTGATGTAGTTCATAAGGGTGTGTGTCCTGTTGAAAAGCAGCGCCTGTTGTGCTTCAGTCTTCGCTTAGTCTTCAATACCACGCTGCGCCGGCACACCAGCCTGGAACGCATGTTTGATCAGTGTCATCTCGGTCACGGTGTCGGCCAGCTCAATAATCTCTGGCGGGCAGCGCCGCCCGGTCAGCACCACGGTCACGTCCTTGGGGCGGCTGCGCAAGGTCTGCAGCACATCGGCCAGCGGTAACCAGCCGTAGATCAACGGGTAGGTGACTTCATCGAGCGTGACCATGAAGTAGTCACCGCTCAGGATGGCGGCTTTGGCTTTTAACCAGCCGTCACGCGCCAGTTGGGCTGAATGCTCCAAGTCCTGGCTTTTCCAGCTGAAGCCGTCGCCCAGCCCCTCGATGGGAATACCGAGCTGCTCAAACATCCGGTGTTCACCAAAACGCGCGCTCGGCACTTTCATGAACTGGAAAATTTTCACGGCCTTGCCACGGCCATGCGCGCGCAGCGTCAGGCCAAAAGCGGCGGTGCTTTTGCCCTTGCCGTCACCAGTGTTGACGATGATCAGGCCGCGGCGCTCACCCTCGGGTTTCTCGTAGGGTTTGTCGCCGGGAGGGGTTTCGGTTTGCATGGTGTTAATTCGGTAAAGCCACCCACTGCTTGGCCAGCGGGTGAATGGTGAGGCGGTGGTCAAACACGGCTTCCAATGCGCGGTGTGTCTCCGGGTTGGCACAGGCACCCTGGTGGGTGATACGCCCACTGGCCATGATGACCATCTCGTCGGCGTGTAATGCCATTGAAATCTCGTGCAAAACGCTGACCACGGTGACACCGGTTTCCAGCAGGCAGCGCACCACACCGAGCCAGTCGGCCTGGTGCGGCGGGTCGAGGTTGGCCAGCGGTTCGTCCATCAGCAACACCTGGGCCTGCACCGCGAGTGCCCGCGCCAGCAGCACCCGTTGGCGTTCACCGCCCGAAAGTTGCCCCAGGCTGCGATGCCGCCAGTCCCAGGCTTGGGTGGCTTTGAGTGCGGTCTCGGCCGCTGCCAGATCCTGTGGGCTGGGTCCGGCCAGCCAGGCCTGGTGTGGCAAACGACCCAGCAGGGCCACGTCCCACACCGTCAAATCATCACCCGAAGACTCGTTTTGCCCGAGCCAGGCCAGTTGCCGGGCGCGGGTGCGGTTGGGCAGGCTGTGCAAATCCTGCCCCAGCAGCTTGACCGTACCGCTGTGGGGCAGCAGCCCGGCAATCACCTTGAGCAGCGTCGATTTGCCCGCACCGTTGGGGCCAACAATGCTGGTCCAGCGGCCTTGCGGCAAGCTCAGGGAAATGCCATGCAATATCTCGGTTTTTCCGATGCTAGCCCTTATGTTGCTTGCCTCAATAGCTATGAAAGGTGCAGCACTCGTCATGCCTGCCCCCCGGTGAAGCTGCGGCTGTTGCGGCGCATCAGCCATAACAAATAACCACCGCCCAGCACGGCGGTCAACACACCCACCGGCAGCTCTTGTGGCGCGATCAACCAGCGCGCCAGCGTGTCGGCGGCCATTAACAAGGCGCCGCCCATCAGGCTGGCCAGCAGCATCAGATGACCATGTGTGGTTTTGATGACCGAACGCACTAGGTGCGGCGCCGCCAGGCCCACAAAGGCGATCAACCCGGTCTGCGCTACAGCGGTACCGGTGGCAAGCGCCAGCACCGCCACCAGCGCAATGCGCAAACTGCCCAGCGGCAGGCCCAGGCTGTGCGCGGTGGCCTCACCCAAACTCAGGCCGTCGAGCACACGCCCGAGCAGGCACCCGGCCAGCACACACACGGCCCACACACCAACCATCAGCAGGCAGGCGGTCCAGCCAACAAACACGGTCGAGCCCAGCATGAAGGCCTGCATGGCCTGCAGTGAATCGGGAGAAAACAGCAGCACCATCTGCGTGGCCGCGCCCAGCACCACCCCCACCACCACACCGGCCAGCAGCAGCCGCAGCGTGTGCTGCACACCACGCGACAAAGCCAGCGTCAGCAACACCGCCAGCACCGCACCCACAAAAGCGGCACCGGTCAGCCCCAGCCGCACCAACACGCTGCCAGAAAACACGCCCACGGCCGCACCACCATTCATCATGCTGTCGCCCAGCATGCCCGCGCCACCACCCAGAACCGCCAACACCAGCGCCACACCGAGCGAGGCGCCCGAGGCACTGCCCAGCAGGTACGGGTCAGCCAAAGGGTTGCGAAACAACCCCTGCGCCACCGCCCCGGCCAGGCCCAGCAAGGCGCCAGCAGCCCAGGCACCCAGGGTGCGCGGCAGGCGAATGTCAAACACAATCTGATGCGCCATCACCGTGGCCGCCGGGTCGGCCTGCGGCTGTAACAAGGGGCCGATCAGATTCTCAAACCCGGTGCTGCCAACACACACACCCAGCACCAGCAGCGCCAGGCTCCCCAGCAGCAGCGACCAGATCAGCAATGGCAGGCTGCGCAGTGTCAAGGTTTACCCCCGGTAGCCGCTGTTCTGGGTGCCTTGTTGATCAGGCACTGCGCCATCAAACGCGCCCCCTCGGCCATGCGTGGCCCAGGGCGCACCAGGGCGTCGGCCTGGGCCGAGGCAAACACACACAGCCGTTGTTCACGCACCGCACGCACACTGCCCCAGCCAGGGCGCTGGGTCAGCCCGGAAGCGCTGCGCTCACCCACCATGATCAGGTCAGGATTGGCGCGCACCACAAATTCGGGGTTGATTTTGGGAAACGGCCCGAGCTTGGCCGACAGGATGTTCTTGACACCCAGCCGGGTCAGGGTTTCACCGATGAAAGACGACTCGCTGGCGCCATACGGCCCCTGGTTCACCTCAAAATACACCCGCGTGGCGCGCACCGAGGCAGGCACCGACTGGGCCGCCGCAGAGACCCCGGCGTCGATCACACGCCAGACCCGGGCCGCATCACTCACGCCCAGCACTTGGCCGACCTTGAGCAACACCCGCTGCACATCGGCATGGGTCTTGGGCTCCAGCGTCACCACCTTGATGCCCAGCGCACGCAGCCGCTCATCCGCGCGTGAGGATACCGCCATCAGCACCACATCCGGACGCAGGGCCACGATAGCCTCGATGTTCGGGTCTAGCCCGCCACCGACCTTGGGCAGCTTCTGCACAGCGGCTGGAAAGTCGGAATAACGATCCACACCAACCAGCCGCTCACACTGGCCCAGTTCACAGACGGTCTCGGTCAGCGAGGGCAGCAGGCTCACCACGCGCTGCGGAGGTTGGACAAAGCTGACACTGACACCCCGGTCGTCCACCACCTCAAAGGCATGGGCGGCGCGCAGACTCACCAGCATCAGGGCCAGCACGCGCAGCCAAAAGCGGAATCGCCCCTGGCGCCGCCGTTCACCCAGCGCGGATTGCCGCCGTGCCAACATCATGCTGACGCCTTCAAAGTCAGCGGCAAGCCAGCCGCCATCAGCGTGACGCGCTGGCAGGCAGCGGCCACACTCTGATTTAGCAGACCCAACGCATCAACAAAAGCACGCACCTCACGCCCCAGCGGGATCACACCCAGACCAATCTCGTTGCCGACAAAAACCAACGGCCCTCTGGCCTGGTTGATTGCTTCTAAAAGTAGAGCTATCTGCCCTTTATCTATAAGGGCTAGAGGCTTATTTTTCATAAATTCTTGAGCAACGGGCTGACTGGATTGTGTCGCCGCCGTATCGGTGGACAAGGCGGTGTCGGTGGGCATCAGACAGTTGGTGAGCCACAAAGTCAGGCAGTCGACCACGATCAAGGTGTCGCGCTGGCTATGGGTCTGGATCGCTTCGGCCAGCTTGAGCGGTTCCTCCACCGTGCTCATGCCAGGCACACGCTCAGCCCGGTCGGCCTGATGACGCAGGATGCGCTGGCGCATCTCCTCATCCCAGGGCTGGGCGGTGGCCAACATCACCGCGCGATGGTCGCTTGACTGGGTCAGCCAGTCACGCGCCAGCAGTTCGGCACGGCGGCTTTTGCCACTTTTTTGGCCACCCAGAATCAGCTCGCTGCGGGCGATAGACGGGGCCTTAACCATACTGACGGCTCCAGTCCAAAAAAATCTGGTGCAGCTGGGCCACGCCGTCGGTCAGCGCGGCCGGGCCGGGTTGCAGGATGTCGGGCGACTTGATCTCGAACAGTTGCCCGGTTTTGACCGCCGCCACCTCACTCCAGCCCGCACGCGCCGCCACATTCTCGGGGCGGAACTTCTTGCCACACCAAGATCCGATGATGATGTCCGGGTTGCGCCGCACGATCTCGGCCGCGTCGGCAATGATGCGGTGTTTGCCCAGTGACTGCACCGCCAGCTCGGGAAAGATGTCGTCGCCACCGGCAATGCCAATCAGCTCGGACACCCACTGAATGGCGCTGATGTGTGGCTCGTCCCACTCTTCAAAAAAAACTCGTGGCCTGCGAGGAAAATGGGCCGCTAGCCCCTGTATCTCCTGCAAACCCTGCTGCATTTTTTGTATCAAGCCACGGCCCGGCTCAGCCTGCCCCACCATCGCTGCCAGCTGAAACAGCATGTCCAGAATGCCAGCCACACTGCGCTGGTTGAAGATCGTCACCTGCACTCCAGCGCGCACCAGGCTGCTGGCGATGTCGGCCTGCATGTCGGAAAACCCGAGCACACAGTCGGGTTGTAACGCCAGAATTTTGTCGATCTTGGCGCTGGTGAACGCACTCACGCGGGGTTTATCCCGGCGCGCCTGCTTGGGGCGCACGGTGTAACCCGAGATGCCAACAATGCGGTGTTCCTGCCCCAGCAGGTAGAGCCACTCGGTGGTCTCTTCGGTCAGGCAGACGATGCGCTGCGGACCCGCTGGCGACTGCGCCCACGCGGGTGTCTGCGAGGCAGCCGTGTTTTGTGTTGTCACAAGCCAACTCCCGCAGCTTGCAGACCACCGGGTGGCGAAAACAGTTCCACCGCCGCTTGCGGGCACGAAGCAAACCAGGCATGGAAATAACTGGCGCGCACACTGCCCAACTGCCACAGCGCCTCACCCGCGTCGGGTGACGGGTCGGTGTCGGGGCGGGCCGTGCGGGCCACCGGCTGCAGGGTGGTCTCGGTGGTCGAGTAATGAAAAGTGTGGCCACGCAGGGTGCCACTGGCCAAACTCAGTTGCTGCGGCCCGAGCGCGGCTAAGCGTTTGTGCATGGTCACCGTGCCGGGCAACAGGCCCCACTGCGCATATTGCTGACCGTCCGACGTGATCAATGTATCAAACAGCGCCATCATGCCGCCACATTCAGCCCAGACCGGTTTGCCCGCCGCGATGTGGGCGGCAAGGCTGTCACGCAGCGAGGTGTTGGTCGCAATGGTCTGGGCGTGTAATTCGGGGTAACCGCCGGGAATCCACAGTGCGTCGCAGACCGGCAACGCAGCATCCTTCAACGGCGAGAAAAACACCAACTCTGCCCCCAGATCACGCAGGCAGTCCAGGTTGGCGGCATAGATAAAACAAAACGCGGCGTCACGCGCCACGGCGATGGCTTGGCCGTGCAAAGGGCGGGGCTGTGTAGCCTCTGTGTTGGCGCCCTGCCCCGTTGCAGCCAAGCCATCAGCTGGCTCGCCCGCTGCCCTGACAGAGACATGGTCGAATGGAGGGCTAGTTGTCGCAGCCCCTTCAAACTCAACCCGCCAGCGCTGCAAGTCCGATAGTGTCATCTGCCCAAGTGGCGTTGCCTCCAGGGCATTTGCGGCCGCATCCAGCCGATCCAGCGCGTCCGCCACCTCACTGGCCACGGTCAGGCCCAGATGCCGCTCGGGCAAGGTCAAGGCGGTATTACGCATCAGCGCACCGAGCCACTGCTCAGGATCGCGCACGCTACTTTTGAGCATCAGCGCATGGCGTTCACTGGCCACCCGATTCGCCAACACACCCGCCCAGGGCAGGTCCGGGCGGTAGTTTTGCAGGCCAAAGGCCAACGCACCAAAGGTGCCCGCCATGGAACCTGCATCAATCACGGCCAGCACCGGCAGACCAAAACGCTGGGCCAGATCGGCCGCGCTGGGGTCGCCGTCAAACAGGCCCATCACACCTTCGACAAGGATCAGGTCAGCGTCCGCCGCAGCTGCCGCCAGCCGGGCGCGGCAGTCAGCCTCACCGTTGATCCACAAGTCGAGCTGGTACACCGGCACACCGCTGGCCAGCGCGTGCCAATACGGGTCCAGAAAATCCGGCCCACACTTGAACACCCGCACTTTTCCGCCCCGGCGCGTGTGTAAACGAGCCAAAGCAGACACCACAGTGGTTTTGCCTTGCCCGGAGGCGGGAGCGGCGACGAGGAAAGCGGGGCAGGACACAGGCAACTCTTTCATAACAGGTCAACTACATGGGCGCCCATTTCAGACCCACATACAGGGTTCGCCCCTCGGTAGCGTAGGTACGGGCGGTCTGGTAGGCCTTATCGGCCAGATTGTCGACTCGCGCCAACAGGGTCAGGTTGCGCCCTATCGGCGTGCTGGCCGACAGGTTGATCACGGTGTAGCCACCCAATACGGTGGTATTGGCGGCGTCGTCAAAACGTTTGCCGGACGCTTGCAGCTCAGCCCCCAGTCGCCAACCCGCCCATTGCGTGTCGGCACCAAAGTTCATGTGATGTCGCGCACGGCGCGCCAAATCTTTGCCGGTGTCCAGGTCTCTGGGGTTTTGGAGGTCCACCGAAGCGCGCAATTTGAACCCGGCCAGGGCATGGGTGCCAGACAGCGTGATGCCCTCGTATTGGGCTCGGGCAACACTGGCGTAGCAACCGTAAGGCGACGCGCAAGCGCCAGCACCGTCGACGTAGGTGATCATGTTGCTGACCTCGTTTTGGTATGCCACCAAACTCAGGCTGCTGCTACCGTCCACATAGTGCAGGCCAGCCTCGACATTGCGACTGGTTTCGGGCCGCAAACTGTTGACACCGTATTCGCTGAAACGCTGGTACAAAGTCGGCGCGCGAAAGGCTGTTCCGGCAGAAGCCGTGGCTCGAAGTTTGGGGGTGACGGCATAGCCGTAGGCCGCACTGCCCGTGTTTTTGCCACCAAAACCACTGTCATCATCGTGTCTGAGGTTCACCTGAACACTGTGGCCAGCCTGGGAAAAGCCATACCCAAGCGCAACACCATCTTGCGTCCGGTCGCGGGTGTTGCCAACAGAGGTGTTTTCTAACTCATCTTCCCGGCGCTCCAATGTTGCAGTCATCAGATGGGGCCCAACATGCCATTCGTTTTGCAACAGATAACCTCGCAACTTGGTGTTGGTCCGGTAAATGGAGGGCGTGGTCTCGTAGCGCTCATGACTCTCGGTCAGGCTCAATGTGGTGCTGAAAACATTAGTCCAATGGGCCTTCCAGTTCAGGCCCAACGTGCGCAACTGATGCCGACTCAGGTCATCCACCGGACTGCCGGGTGTGTAGGAATAAGCGTCGTATTGGGCATCCAGATCGCTGGCAAGAAAAGTAGCATCCAGGCGTTGGGACCGGCTCATCTGAAAACCCAGACGTGCGCTGGCAGATGTGCTGTCGTAACCATCCTGGTCAGGATCTCTGAGGCCATCAGATGCCTTACGCAAAGACAAGGGTTGAACGTTAAACCCGTCACTGGTTTCCCGAGCCACGCCCAACGCATAGTCAAACGCAGTGTCAACACCCGCTGCACCACTGATGCCGGCCTCCAACTTTCGCAAGCCATGGCTACCGGCACCCATACCAACGTAAGGCGTAGCCTGACCTTCGCCCTTGCGTGTGAAGAGTTGAATCACCCCATTGATTGCATCCGAGCCATAAACGGCACCAGCCGGCCCGCGCAAGACTTCAATCCGGTCAATTTGGGCCAAAGGAATGCTCTCCCAGGCCACTCCCCCATTGCCGGACTGGGCATCCAAACGCACGCCATCAAGGTAAACCGCTGTATGTTGGGTATTGCCCCCGCGCAGAAAAACGCTGGTCGTCCCACCGACACCACCGCTGCGGCCAATTTCCAGACCAGGCAGACGCGCCAACAGATCGGCTACACCAGTGGCACCGCTGCGCTCAATCTGATCGCGGTCAACCACCGTGACATCGGCCACCAGATCACTCAAGGGTTGAGCCACCCGCGTCGCCGTCACCACCACTTCCTCCAAGGTACCCTGAGCTTGGTTTTGCGCCAGCACAGGAAAAGCCACCAAAACGGCCACGGCAGACGCAGCCAAGCGCACCGGTGCACGGTAGTACACAGAAAAAACAGAAGATTTCATCGTTGACAAGGAACCATCAAAGTGCCCTCACCGTCGTCCCCGACAGTGCATGAGCGTCACGGTTGCACACCTTTTAATGAGTCTGCAGCCACCGTGTTGGCCGGTATCCGGGCTGGTGGAATCAACCGCCATCACCTTCCCAAATATCTGAAACGACATTCAGTGGCCTTGATGGCAGCTAAATCTTGAAGATTCGTCCACTTACCGTTGCGGGGGCAGCGCAGGTTAGGGAGGGCTTGTTCAAGCGGCCCCTCCTGCTTCCCGTTGAACTGCGCTGTGTGAACCACAGCGCGAGCACCAACGGGTGAATTCTAACTGGACGCTCGGCTATCATCGCCGCCTTCAGGTGCCCGTGACCGCCAGGTTTCGGGAGAATCGGGAAGGCGGTGCAAGTCCGCCACGTGCCCAACGCTGTAAGGATGATGAACTTTGTTTGATGCCACTGGCGCCAGCCGGGAAGGTGCATGGTTCAAGCGACTCCAAGTCAGAAGACCGGCCTGAAACATCACACGCTGCACGGCCAGGCAGCGCCATTTGTTTCAATCAGACAGGGGAATGTCATGAAATTGATGTCGGCAACAGCCGCCCAGGACCAGCACGCCTTCACCAGCCAAGCCCGTGAGGCGGTCTACCAAGCCATTTTTCAACGCCGTGACGTGCGCGGCCAGTTTTTACCCAAACCCGTGCCCGATGAGGTGCTGAGCCGCTTGCTGACAGCGGCCCACCATGCACCATCGGTGGGTTTTATGCAGCCGTGGAATTTTCTGGTGGTGCGGTCGGAGGCCGTCAAACGTCGGTTGCACGATGCCTTTTTAATGGCCCATCAACAGGCAGCGGAGATGTTTGAGGGGGACAAGCGTGCGACCTACCAGACGCTCAAACTCGAAGGCATTGTGGAGTCGCCGGTGGGCATTTGCATCACCTGTGACCGGGCGCGCTCCGGCCCAGTGGTGATCGGGCGCACCCACATCCCCACCATGGATCTCTACAGCAGCGTGTGTGCGGTGCAAAACCTTTGGCTGGCGGCACGAGCCGAAGGCCTGGGTGTGGGTTGGGTCAGTATCTTCAACGAAACCGCGCTGCAGGACGCACTGAACATCCCCCGGAACATCACGCCGATAGCCTACCTGTGCGTTGGTTATGTCAGCCACTTCAAGGACAAACCGGAGCTGGAAACGGCAGGCTGGTTACCCCGCCTGCC
>WSSedL1CaDRAFT_10002070_pt1 | contig 10646 bp, 4 predicted proteins | sample WetSurSL1Cattail_FD_9464 | JGI IMG/M metagenome (IMG submission 9464)
AACGGAAATATAAGGCTTGTGGCTAAGTATTTTCTAGTAAAATCAGACGGCACTGTCTCTGTGCATTCGTTTGGCACACGTTGGCCAGATAAAGACAGTTATTACGAGAATGGACCACAGGATAACGAAGAGATAGCGCCACCAATTAATACAGATGCAAATGGCAACTATGAATTTATTTTCTATACCAATTATAAAATGGGATTGGTGGATGATGATTATCAATGTCAGGAAACCATAACCATGTTTGATGATTACCAGGGGTATGAAAATATAGTACGGAATACTCTAAATAAAGACAAGGAAATCAATAATGGCTGGGTGAAGTATATTCATCCTGAGAAATTTGAAAATCCTTTGTCTTATATCAATGCATCTTCAGGTAAAGAAGGGCTACAATCGGGTAATGTTATTGACTTGCTCGGAAATACGGGTAGCGTTGCGGGTGGAATTATTGCCTCCGCCAGAGGGTCATTTGCATTCCGTGGAATATCAACAGGTTGCAAGCTTTACCGTTATTATACAATTGAGTTTTTGGAGCCACAAAGCAATTACTACCTCAATCCTGATAAGGAGAATGTGGACCGGATTTTAGCCCAACCCGGAGACAATGTTACTGCTAATATTGTAGCACCTGTGCGCACTGCAAGTTTATCGGTAAAAGTAATGTCGACCAGAACAGGCACCCTCACAGCCGTGAGTACCCAACCCGAAATGATGGGAGTGCAGGTCTTTCTGTTGCGTAAAAAATTGAATTTTTATGCGAATAGTACTTTTCCAAAAGATGATGTTACACCTGATAAAACAGATGATTATCCCTTGAATGATCCTTCAATCACAAACACATACAACATTGTTGGCAAGGCATTATCCAATGGAAATGGCATCGCTGAATTCCAAAATTTAGTATTTGACGATGTTGCTAATTACCAATATTATATTTATGCAACTACACCAATCAGGGAAGGACAGTTTAACTATCATGATGTGGGTGTTTTATCTGTTGCCTTTAAGTTATTCCCTATTACTACTTATACGGGTAATAGTTTTCAAGCGGAATTGGACAAGCACTCTGCTTATGGTTGTCCTCCAAAAAAGCTTAACTACACAATTACTATGATTCCTAAATTCCCGAGTGTTTATGTCGAGCTTTTTAATGAAACAAGACGTGTTACTGAAGTAGCACAAGTATTGTTGACAGAGAAATGGGATTACTATAACGGAGATAAGGTATGGTATCATTATATGGATGGACCTACATCCAATTTGCCCAATTATCCCAATCAGACAAATTCCTTAACGATGGTTCGATCCGACACATCATTATATGGTTACGATAACCTGGATATGTTGATTGATCCGGAGGAAAAATTTGTCAGGGGGCCCAACCGGAAAATCCTGATCCATTGCCCGGGTTACAGGGATACAACCATTACTGTTACAGAACCTATAAAATTAGGGCAAAAAAAGTATTATCAGGCATTTCTAAAATTAGGCTCCGATGTTAAGGGGGTGGTAACCGATGCCGAAACCAACAAGCCTCTTGAAGGGGTTGCGGTAAGAATGTCTTATAACGTCAATTGTGCCAACACAGGTGCGGATGGAAAGTTTAACAATATACCGGCCAAGCTGTTACCTGGTGTTCCGCAATATATTATCTATCAAAAGGATGAATATGTATCTGATTCCGTGGAAATTACTGTAAACGGGCCTCATGTAACAGCACCTCCTATGCACTTGTATAAAAACTACCGCAGACTTAAACTGCATGTGTTGGATTATTATAGTGTAAAACCCTTGAAAGGTATGCATGTAACATTACCCGGGGTTATGGTTCCGAAAGCTGCACAACTTTTAGATAATAATCAGGTTAACATTCATGGTGTTAACAATGCGCAGTTGGCTCATGTTCAATCAGGTTCGCAAACAACTCAACTACAATCGAATAATGCGCATTTCGTAAACGCGCAATCCGGCGGTACTCAATTACAATCTAATTCACAGTTTGTAAATACACAATCTGGTAATCATTTACAAAATAAAGGTAACCAAAACCTGGTTATTTATAATGCCGCGAATTCAGGGTTGATCAATAACTCATCCAATAGCAATGCAAATGAAGAGCCCCTTTCCGGTATTACCGACGATAATGGATATGTCTTTTTTGCTTTTCGATCGCAGGAAGACAATGATATGATGTTTGAAATTGATGTAGAAAGTCCGGAATCAAATCCTGGTAATTATGTAGGGAAGCCAATTTCAATAAAAATACCCAACGGAAAGGAAACGACTGAGAAATCATTCCCGATGATCAAGGGTACTTGTATTGAAGGACACATCTACGCCAGTGAATCCAATATATCGCCTGTGGATGGGGTTACAACTAAACTTACCATACCTTTTTATAGCGATAAGTCTACTATTACTGATGCCTCAGGATATTATAAACTGCACAATATCCCGGTTTCTTTCAAGCCTGCAACGCTGCAAATATTAAAATCCGGTATTGCAGGGGATCAGGCGGAAATTGGGATTACACAGGCTTCGGATGTTTGCCTGGTGAAAGATTTTCACATGAAGAATTACGAAGGAATTGACTTGAATAAACTACTTGGGTTTACCATACAACCCATTATTACAGAAGACAAGGTGACGGGCGTTGTTACCATGTCGGGCGATATAACAGGCCTTGCCTCTGGTAATATAAAAGCTACCGAAAATATTCCATTTTATGGGGTTAAATTTGAGAAGGATAACCACACCAACAAATGGGTGTTTAGCGGGAAAGAAATCAATACCACCAAAAATTATATTGATGTAAGTATCTATGGCGATTTTAAAGGTAGGGCTTACGATCCTAACGGAATAAAAGTTGAACGTATTGAAACAACCGAAACCGGTAATATCAGCGGGAAAGTAAGGGTAGATAGCACGAATTTCGGCGGAATGGGCTTTACGCTCCCAAGTGTATTTTTAACCAAGAGTAACAACACACCTCCGGGTTTTGCTGTTTTTTCGAGCGGACAAACAATTGCAAATATTAATTCCTATTACGTTAGCAATTCCACAGGGAGCGATATCCGTTATACCATTAAAGGATTTCAGGATGCAGCAGTGGCAAAAGCTGAAAAAAGCAAATTTAACAAGGATGGATTAATCATGAATACCACACTGGAAGCTAATATAAGTAGCATTAAACCATCCAAACTTAACATTGACGTAGGTGATATCGCTTTTAAGAAGTCCGGTATGACATTCTCTACCACTAATCCATTAGATATTGGTATTGGCAACTGGAAATTTAAATGTAATAATTGGGCCATTGGAAACGAAGGTTTGGTAGTAAATGCAGGTGTATTAGCCACGGGTGTGGATATACCATTCGAGAACCTTAGAATTACTTCCAGTATGCTAAAAACCGACATGATTGTGCTGCATTTCGATAAAATGAAATTGCTCGGAATTCATGATTTGGTGGTTACTTCAAACCATGTTGTGTTAGACTATACATCCACATGGGGAGGTGTTTATGCATGGCAGGTATATGCAGGTCCTCAAAACGGACAAGCAACGGTTGGATATATTCAGAACCTTCCCTCATTGGCACCAGGTGAAAAAATAGAATTTTCAAATATTCTCCTGAACAATCAGGGCGACAATATGCTGCAAATGGTTGGAAAAACATTTAAACTGCACAATTTCATCAATTTTACTCCAAATCCAGGAGAAACAATGCAGTTAACCAACGATTTCTTTAGTATTCGCGGTGCATATCAGCTAAATATTCCATATGCGGAAATGAAATATGGCGATGCAGTATTTTATAAAAATAATAATACAATTGCCTACATGCCAAAGTATGTGGAAGCTTTAGATTTCACACACCAGGGTGTCACTTATAAAATAAGCGTGACCTCTTTAACAGACCGTTTGCTGACAGCTAAGGGAACTGTTGAGGAACCAGGTAACCTACCGGCGTTAAATGTAACATTAACATCCACTCCAAGCTTAATAAAAATAGATATTGACCCGGGCCAGAAAATTAAATTAGGCTCCACAAATTACCTTGACCAGGTAACTGGTGGTATCAACGTAGCGAGCCATCAGTGGCAATCGTTAAAGTTCGATGGTTACCCAAAAGGCATGGCTGGTATCAGCGAAAGCAATCAAAAACTTGCTTTTGAGGTAACGGGTGCGGTAAAAGCAACGGGCCAAAACATCAATGTAAGCGAAATTCCTTCATTTCCCGGGTTGACTCTTACCTATGACATGCAAAATTCCCGGTTAATAGGGTACTGCGATTTAAGTATGGACCTTGGTGGTATGAAACTTGCCGGTGGTGTAAATACCATCATGGACGGTAGTGGCTGGATATTCCAGGTCGATGGCAGTATGGAAGTTCCAGGGCTTGGTGGTTTGAATATGTTTGGGTTGTTTGGAAATTATAATGGCATTCCTGCAGAGTTTGCGTCTAAATTTGGCTCGGCCGTTTGTCTTCCCGCAGGTTTCACCCAACACATCAAAGGCTTTTTCTTATCCGCAGGTATTACAAAACAGATATTACCTAAGATAGATAAGAATTTTGCAATCGTTTCAGTTAAAGCAGGATTGGACTTATCTCTCGATGCAAGAGTATTTATGCAATTCGGTGGAGGAGGAAGTATCTATGGTCTTGGTGTATTGGCACGTGGCAATGCTTATGTTATCGGGTCTTGTGATGCAACCTGTACAACGCTGTCGGCCAGCGCTTCGCTACAAGCTGGAATAAGTGGCAACTATACTAAAGGTGTTTTTAATGTTGACGGCTGTACAAGTCTCAGCCTAAATCTGTCAGCTTCACAATGTTTTCCGCTTGTTCCGCTCACTGGCATATGTGGTCCATGTTTCAGCGTCAGCCTTCCATCACTTACACTTGGTGCTACCATGCATCTCGATAGTGGTGGCGGATGTACCATGGGTATAACAACCAGCAGTTGCGACCAACAATGTCATTAATTATTAGCCTAACCGAATTCAAAACAAAATGATAAAAATAAAATATATGAATACCATAAAAAAACTACAAACCATAAAAGTGATTGGTTTGTCTTGGTTCTTACTTCTTGGTTCCGGAATCTTTTCTCATGCCCAGCAATTGGACATGCTCAGACCGGCACCTGAAGGAATGTTCGTATACCTGGCGGGCGATTTGGCCATCGGAAAAAAGGTAGACCAATACATCATTGAACGCTTGGATGACAAGAAGTGGATAAAAGTTATCGAGCTTAAGTCACCCGCTACATGGGATGAATTTAACAAACGTGTGGAGCTGTACAAAAAAGATTTCCCATTTTCCTATTTGCCTGAAGAGAAATTCCTTCACCAACTTTGGGACAAAGCTTTGCAGGCTGGAACGATCGACTCTATGTACATGTGGAGTACTTCTCCTGTTTTAAGACTTGCTACTGCCACCGCATATTATGATAAACAGTTACCCAAAGACAAAGAAACCAGCTACAGGGTCACAATTACTTCGAAAAACGCTAAAAAACCTCAGGTTGCCGAGTCAAAATCTGCAAAATGGCCTGTATATGCCTCATACGATTCTATAAAACTGGATGAGAAAAATGTTGAAAAGAAAATGTTTTACCTCAAATGGCAATCTACCGGAAACGGGCCATCTCCTAATTTTAAAGTACAATATTATGACAATAAGCAGCTCAAAACAGCAGAAGGATTACGCACTATTTATAAAGTAAAGGAAACCACCTATTATATTTACCAGGATTCCATTAAACAAGCCTTTACCGATCGTCAGTTTTTTATGGTTCCCATCGATTTTCTGGGGAATATGGGTAATTCTTCTCAAATTACCTTCGTAACCACCAATAATCCCTTAAAAAGGTACTTTAAAACAACCAAAGCCACAACAAATAAAGAAATGCTGGGGGTAAATCTGACATGGCGTTTAAGCGAAACGCGTTCCATTAAATCCATAGACATTTATCGGAGTTCCAGCTTTGACAAAGGGTTCGAAAAAATTACCTCCTGTCCGGCCACGGATACAGTATTTACCGACTTACATGTTGAGCCGGATAAATTCTATTATTACTATCTCCGGGCTAATGAGATGCACGGAACTACCTTCATCGAAAGCAGCAAGTTCTTTGATGTAGGCAAAGACCCTCTTCAGCCTAATAGGCCTGTTATCGATTATGCCAAAACAATCCCCAATGGAATAGAACTTAAAATCAGTGTTAGTGATATTAACCTGGCTGGGGTGCGCGTCTATCGCAAGCAAAACTACAAAGATACTTTCATGCCCGTATCGGATCTCATAAAACTCAAATCGGGCAGTATTGTATGGGCCGATACCAGTGCCGGGTTAACTGGTAACCAAAGTTTTATGTATGTGGCAAAAACCGAAAATACCAGTTATATTCAAAGCGAATTTTCAAAAGAAGCCATTGGCTCTTCAGGTAAAAGCAATTTACCACGGGAGGTAACGCGTTTAAAAGCTTATGAGGAAAACAGAAAAGTAAATCTTAACTGGGATGACCTTATGACAGATAATATCGCTATTAAAGGCTATATCGTTTACAGGCGTGAGAAACCAAACGGAAAATTCAAGCCTGTTTATATCAAGGATAGTATCTCATTGTCCAACATGTTTGTTGACTCATTGGCAATGCCCGGGAAACTATATGAATATGGTGTGAGAACTTTTGACAATTTTGGAGGAGTTAGTAAAAACCTATCCATTACCGGAATCCAAACAAGTAATGTTGTGGTAGACGCCCCTGACGGGTTGAATGCTACGGTTATCGAAGGTAAAGCCCTTTTGGGTTGGAATACATTGCTAAGCAACGATCTCCAAAAGGTTAAAATATACAGGTACCAGCGCGGGAAAAAACCAGTAGTGCTGGCTACATTAACAAATAAAGAAAGTGAATACACGGATAGCACCATAAAAAAGGGAGAACTCTATTTTTACTATATCACCTTATTGAATAAGGATAATAAAGAAAGCGCCCCATCAAAAGAAGTAAGCGTAAGGTTTTAAAGTATGTGATTAAGTGATGAAGTAATTAGGTGATGAGGTGATGGAGTGATGGAGTGATGAAGTGATGAGGCGACTAACTCCTGAACTATCGGATAATTTCGAATAAATCAGAAGGATTAAATTATTTATAGAATTTAGCATTGTAGAGATAGTTTTAACCCGCCAGGTGGCATTCAAACATGTCATCCGTGCGGGTTTTGGCTCATGAAAAAGCCGCAAAAAAGGTAGTCCCGGAACATTTTTCCGGGACTAAACAACTTCCGTGCAACGAATCGCCTGAAGTCCTCTTTTCGCTGGCATAAAATTTTTAAATATTATTAAAAATAATTGGATTTTAAGATTCTTTTTCTAATTCTACAATTTCAGCAATCTCTTTATCTAGTTTTCTAAATTGCTCATTAATTGAGAATTTAAAAGTATAATAAATTGATGAAATAAAAACAATTAAAATTAGACCACATAATACAATTGATTCTATATTAAATATCGGTTTCTGAAAAAACATAGAGAATATCGCTAACATTGCAAAAGGCGCAATAATTAAGTATTTTATTCGCGATATTTTAATTTTATATTTTTCAAGTTCAACAATTCCTTTTTTAATGGATAAAATAGTGTCTGAAAAATCAATCTTACGAATCAATAGGAAGTATCTGATATTCCATATATATGTAATTACAGATAGTGCTATAAACAAGCTTAATCCAATATAAAAATAGATCGTCAAAGTAAATTTAACATCCATAAATATTATCAAAACAAGAATTATTGGACTCAATAAATTAAATCCTGCTTTAATTTTAATCCAGTTTAGCCGCTTTTCCGGTTTTGAAATCAACATTCTTTTTAAAATCTCTTTGTTTATGCGAGTATTATCCGTAATTTTCTTATCGTATTGTACCCAAATATTTTTTAGTTCATCAAGTTCCATGATTTTTAAATTTTAGTAATTGCTAAATTCTTAATTTGTTCTTTAATACGACTAATCCGTGTACCAACATTAGTTTTAGAAATACCCATAATTTCAGATATTTCGTCATGCGAATTGCCGTCGAGATAGAGTAAAATAATGGCTTTATTAATTTCATTAAGCTCATCAATGCAGGTGTATAACAATTCTAATTCTGATGAGCTTTCCTGTTCTTTTTCTACAAGCCAAGGTGTAATTTCGTCTTTTTTGAAATCATTGATCGAATAAAACAAAGAATCCTTCTTTTTCTTTCGTTTGTAATTCATCGATGTATTCAAAGCTACTCGATAAATCCATGTGGATATTTTTGAGTCTCCTTTGAATTTTTTGAATGATTTCCATAATTCAAGAGCTATATCATTAATTAAATCTTCTCTATCATGAGAAGTATTAGAAAAAGCTCGTGAAATTTTGATAATAATCCCAGTATTATCCTTGAAAATACTAAGAAACTGTTCGGTTACATTATCCTTTGTCATTTATCATGATGTTACTTTTAATTGTTTTAAAATATGTACACATTTTAATCAATTAGTAACATATCTTATCGAAAAATCACAGCGATGTGCCGTTTTTTTTTGCTTGCCGCTAAACATTGTTGTAAGCTCTAGAAAAAGTCGAAAATACTAATTAACTTTCAACTACAAGGTGTTATATAGCAAGTGTGCATTTCTTTCCAGAGTGCAAGTCCCTTTGCCAATCAACACAAGAACTATAATAAATTACGTACGACTGAGGTACCGTGCAACACTGTTCATAATCCGACTCAGTACCTGCGTTAGATTATGATCTAAATATTGGTTGTAGTTTTATTTATATTTGTTTTAATTTGTTTGTCAATTGCATCTAGTAAACCTGCTCTGAAGGTGTCGTATTTTAGATTCCAGAACATAATGCCACCTAATTTATTCTCAATTGCATAATTTGTTTTAAGTGAAACAGATTTTTTATCATCAAAAGTTACAAATGTTTTTAGTCGCTTATTATAAAGAAATGGAGCTTGTGCTATACTGTCCCAATGATATTCGTAGCCGTCTTTTTCTTTAAATGTCTCAAAAAGTTTTTTATAATGTATAGATGACTTGGAGGTACCAGGCCTTCCTAAACCATTATTTACCGAATCCACATTTTCATAAACTTCGGAGTAAAATCCTGCTCCAATTATCATTTTATTCATTGGCACACCAATACTATCTAATTTATGAATTGCAATATCAGCACTTTCATATTGAAATGGTGAAGAATACAATGCAGCGTGATGTCCTGTTTGCCCTTTTACATTGCTGGGTAAAGTATATGTCATTAGATTTACGAAATCTACTAATGGCATGACGCTTTGCCAATCAATTGATAATTCAATATATGTTTTGAATGAGTTTGCATCAAAACAAATTTCACTTTTTGCAGGAAGAATGTTACGAAGTTCTTTTACCAATGAAGTAAAATTTGCTTTATCGTCTTTAGAAGCTTTATGATTTTCGTAACCGCCAATTACAGGGCTTTCCCAATCTATATCTATTCCATCGGCATTGTATTTTTTTAGTAAATCGTTGACAGATGTTGCAAACTCTTTTCGGCCACTATCGGAAGCAAAAACATCCGAACAAGTTTCGCAGCAGCCCCAACCACCAAAAGCAACAAGAACTTTTAATTTTGGATGCTTTGCTTTTAATTCTACGAAACGCTTTAGTCTATCTTCATCTTCGCTATCTTTTAAGCTGATTTTATTTCCTTTTAATTCAGTAAAGCAGAAAATTAAGTGGGTCAACTTATCAATTTCGTATTTTTCAATGTTGCCACCTTCGTTTAGGCAATAGGCAATTACCCGGAAGTCTTCTTGTTTTTTTTCGTTTTGACTTGTCGATTTTTGATTGAAAGATGAAGTCGGTATAAAACTTAAAATGAATAGTGTTAATAAAATTCCTTTTCTCATTTTGTATTTAATCATTAATCACAGATTGAATTCTCTGTCCATTATCCTGACTATAAATCGATAAACTGACGAATAATAATATTATTAAAATCCTAAATCTCAATGTGGACGTGGTTTGTATTATGCCCGCTAAACTATACCGCTTGTGTGCGCACTGCATGAGCAGCGCACACTTGTTGTAAGCTCTGAAAAAAGTCGAAAATACAAATTAACTTTCGATTTTACAAAGGTTAAACAGCAAGTACGAGACCCGCACGCTCGGTGGCGGGGCGGTCTACTCATATTAGCGGCGGTCTATTCTATTTTAAACACAATCGACGATTCAAAAGACATTTTTGTCGGACAGGTTATCACAAGGCAGTCAGGTTTCTGTTTCCATTTTAGTTTACCATCGTATCCAAGCAGTTTAACCGCTTTGATTGGTTTATCTAAATATTTTGCAACTGTACCAAGCGATTTAATTTTCAGAATTGTTCCAGGGGCGGGTGCAACCATACAAAATGAATAGAGAGCACCGTTTTTGCCTATTGTAAAACGGAAGTCCTGAGTATCGAATTTAAATTCAGCTTGTTTACGGCCCAATCCTCCACCGGGAAGCATTTTCAACTTGCCGTTGACAATTTCCCCTTCTCCGGGAATAGCCCATGCGTGGCTTCCATAAACTGCTTCGCCATTCCGGCGCATCCAAACGCCTACTTCCT
>WSSedL1CaDRAFT_10002071_pt1 | contig 10644 bp, 3 predicted proteins | sample WetSurSL1Cattail_FD_9464 | JGI IMG/M metagenome (IMG submission 9464)
GTTGTAAAATTACTTGTACTGCAAGCGGTTTGACTGCTTATTCCGATACGGTAACAGTATTGACTACACCTATTACTCCTCCTTATGTAGAGACATTTGAAAGTGGTACAACAGGTACTAATATGCCTTGCGCGGGTTATACCTATAGCTGGGGATCACCGGGTTCTTACTGGTATTTGCAAGGTTCATCCTTTAGTGGTTATCCTCCGATCACTAACCATACTGCCGGCGGCAGTAAATACCTACATGCAGGTTATTATCTGGGTACTTATGGTGCAGGTGCGCCCCAATATTGGTTTACTCCTGGTCTAGCACTAACAGCGGCAAAAGCATACAATGTATCGTTTTGGTTCAATGGTAGTGGTTATTCAGGTGGCAACACCATCTTAGGAGTATCCGCCGGGACTTCACAAACTGCTGCCGCGATGACTATTGCCGCAGGAGCAGATACCTCCGTAAATACGACTACATATACACAACTACAGCGCAATTTTATCGCACCGACTACCGGTACTTACTATGTAGGTATTAAAGTCAACCATACCGTGTATTGTTATCCGGGTATTGCTATAGATGATATTGGCGTGAACCAATTACCATCTTGTAATGCCAAGCCGGTTGCTGGTGCAGCCGTAGCATCTCCTGGTTTATTGTGTTCTAGCACATCTACATCTACTATTTCATTGTCTGGTACAAGTGCTGCATCAGATTTGACTTTCCAATGGTTAGTCTCAACTACAGGTGTTCCTGGTAGCTATACTGCTATAAGCGGTGCAACTTTGCCTGCTTATACAACAACTACTCCTGCAACAGCTAAATATTATCGTTGTGTTGTTACGTGTCCTTTAATTACAGGTACCAACTTTGATACCTCTGCTGCAATCTTTGTAGGAACAACCCCTATTACTTTGCCTTATGTAGAGACCTTTGAAACAGGTACAGCAGGAACTAATATGCCTTGTGCAGGTTATACTTACTCATGGGGCTCTCCGGGTACTTACTGGAACCTCTTAGACGGCCCCTTTAGTACATACTATTCGGCTATCACTAACCATACCCCAGGTGGCAGTAAATATTTATCAGCGGGTTATTATATAGGTAGTTATGGCTCAGGCGCTACCCAATACTGGTTTACACCGGGTTTGTCTTTATATGCAAATAAAGCCTATAAAGTATCTTATTGGTTTAATGGTAGTGGATATTCAAGTGGTAATACCTTGTTGGGAGTAGCTGCGGGAACATCACAAAGCGCTGCGGCTATGACTATTGCAGCGGGAGTTGATACAACCGTTAATACGACCACCTATACCCAATTGATCCGTAATTTTATAGCACCAACCACTAATACATACTATGTAGGTATAAAAGTGAACAACTTGGTGTACAGCTATCCTGGAGTTGCGATAGATGATATTGGTATTACCCAATTACCCTCATGTAATGCAAAACCAGTAGCAGGCACTACAGTTTGTTCCCCAACGATGATTTGTTCTTCAGGAACGACCACCTGTAGTTTGGTGGGCGTAACAGCAGCGTCAGACTTAAGCTTCCAATGGTACGATGTTACCTCTGGTTGGACGTTAATAGCCGGCGCAACCTCACCTACCTATACAACACCAAGCTTGTCAGTAAGTAAATCTTACCGTTGTATTGTTACTTGTTTGGCGAGTGCGTCACCTAATGTGGATACCTCCAGTTTGTTAGTAGTACCAGTAGGAGCAATAATACCACCATACACAGAGACCTTTGAGACCGGAACAATAGGAACCAATATGCCATGTGCATCTTATACTTATAGTTGGGGATCAGCAGGTTATTACTGGTACTTGGAAGGCTCTGCCTTTGGCTCGAGCTATCCTGCTATAGTAAACCATACGCCAGGAGGTAGTAAATACCTCCATGCTGGTACTTATATCGGTACCTATGGATCAGGTGCAGCCCAATACTGGTTCTCACCGGCGATTAAATTTACAGCAGGTAATACCTATGAAGGCTCTTACTGGTATAACGGAAGTGGCTATGCCGGTGGATCAACCACATTGGGTATGTACTATGGTACTGCTCAAACAGCAGCAGCAATGACAACGCCATTATTGACAGATGTGGCCGGTATTAACACCACCACTTACCAACAAATAGTAGGTCGTTTTGTAGCTCCAACAACGGGTAACTATTATTTAGGTATTAAAGTAAATAGTACAGCCTACTCTTATCCTGGCGTAGCGATCGATGATATCGGATTAACTCAATTGCCACCATGTACAGGAGCACCAACAGTAGGAGCGATCTCAGCAACACCTTATATTTTGTGTACAGCGGGAACCGTATCCTTAACTATGGATTTAGGTGCAGTGAGCAAAGTTGCAGGCTTGAGCTACCAATGGTATGACTCCTCATCAACCACGAGCGGCACTTGGGTAGCAATAGGCGGAGCATTGTCATCACCTACTTACTCTACCAGTATCAGTGTAACGACTTGGTTTAAATGTGTGGTAACGTGTACCGCAACAAGTAGCTCAACCACGTCATCAGTACTACAGGTTAATGTAGGAGCGATCATACCGCCCTATATTGAGACATTTGAGAAATCGACCTCGGGAACGAACGTACCCTGTGCGAGCTACTCTTACAGCTTTGGTTATTATTACTATTGGAATACGATGAACTCACCGTTGACCTATGGCCCAACAGCGTTGGACAACCATACCACCGGCGGATCTAAATACCTCATCGGCGGTTATTATATAGGTTACCCATCGTACAGTGGTTATACCGAAGACTACTGGTTGAGTCCAGCCGTTACATTGACAGCAGGTAAACGTTACCAAATATCTTACTGGTACAATACCGATGGTTATGCAGGGGCAGGTTACAAATGCGGTGTTTACATGGGGACAGTCCAAACAAAGACGGGTATGACCACCTTATTAGGTAGTGTATTAAACCCAACGAACACGACATACAAACAATATAAATACCAATTTGTAGCGAGTACAACAGGTAATGTTTACTTTGGAATCATGAAAGGATCCACCGGCTTTGGCTATGGTATGGCCTTCGATGACATTGGAGTGGACCAAGTGCCACCATGCTCTGCACCAGTGGTAGCAGGAACGGTAACAGCAGACCCACTACAAATCTGTAGTCCTGGCGGCACAACAGCCTTGGACTTAATAGGAAGTACCTTAGCTACCGGCTTAACCTATACTTGGCAAGACAGCAACTCCAGTACAAGCGGAGCTTGGGTTACCTTTGGAACAAGTGCACCACCAACCACCTCTATCTCACTTACAGAGAAGACATGGATACGCTGTATTGTCACCTGTGCCGCTACAGGAGCAACAAGTACCTCTGCGTCTCAAGTAATCGGAGTAGGAGCTTATGACTTACCTTATGCTGAAAACTTTGAAGGAGCAGGTCACCCAATCTGTAGCGATGCCACCTATTGGGGAGCGTCCTACTATGATGGTTGGAACGTAGTGAACGGAGATCCTGTAGGAGTAGGTTATTCTAACCATACACCAGGCGGAAAACGTGAACTTATGGCAGGATACTATATGGGCTCTTATGGCTACTATACTCCGCTTAGCGATGAGAACTACTGGTTTACTCCAGGATTGAACATGCGTGCAGGATATAAATATGAACTATCGTTCTGGTACCAAGGATATTCCAGCTATACTCAAAAGATAGCAGCTAAATACGGAACCTCTCAATCTGCAGGAGGAATGACCAACGTATTGATGCCATTACAAACCATGAATAACAGTGCGTACAAACAATTTGATACGACGTTTAGAATAGGAGCAACCGGAGTTTACTACTTTGGTTTACAAAAATCAGTAAATTCATTAGGCACCTGGTCTTATTATGGTATTGCATACGATGATATCAACATCAACTATGCCCCATGTGACGGATTACCATTCTCGGGTAATATCAAGGGTACTACAGCATCAAGTGTAGCATTATGTGCAGGCACACCAGTGACATTGACCGATACCGGAGCTACTATTCCAGCCGTTCCGGGCATCAAATACCAATGGCAATACAAAGGCATCGGCTCAGCAGCACCGACCACATGGACAAACATGGCCGGTAAAACCGATACCATCCTGTCAGGCACTAACCTCGTAGGTTATCAATACCGTTTGGCCGTAATATGTAACAATACCCATGATAGTGCTTATACAAGTGCATATCAACTACCCGCGTTACCCGCGCATCCTCCGGTATATATCTCCCCATCGACAAGTCCGATCAACTACTGCTTAGGCGATACCGTTAAATTAAATGCAACGAGCTTCTCAGGCGGAGTATATCAATGGACAGTTGACAGTGCAGCGATCTATGGCTGGACCTTCAGTGACCTCGGCGCAACAAAACCGGGCATGTACATGGTAAAAGTGAACTCACCATTATCACCATGTCCAGCTTACTCAACACCGATAAAACTACAAGCAACCGATCCTGGCTATACGGTAACCATCACCACACCAGCCGACAGCATTATCTGCTCAGGCAACTCAGTAACGCTGAGTGCAGTAGCGAGCAAAGGAGGTGTGACCTACCAATGGCGTAAAAACAACGTTGTAATACCAGGAGCAACCAGTTCAACCTTTGTTGTATCATCAAGCACAGGCACCGGTTATTACAGTGTAACAGCCTTTGATGGCATCTCGACCTGTAAAGCCATCTCACGTACGATATTGATGACCATCAAACCAAATCCACCAGCAGTGATTACGCCAGCCGGCGGTTCATTGACTGCATGTGCAGAAGTAGGAGTACTCCTAAATGCAAGCGCAGGAGCCTATACTTACGAATGGAGTCACAGTGGCGGCATAATAGTAGGATGGAATGATAGCTCAGAGCTAGTGACCAACTCAGGCGTGTACACCGTTAAAGTGCGCACCTCTGATGGATGTGTAACCGTATCCTCACCCGTTACCGTTAACATACTCCCCTCACCAGTACCAGTTATCGTTAAGACAGTAGGCCCTGGCGGTACGCCAATCGTATTAAGTACGACAAGCGCAACTTACCTATCTTACAAATGGATCCGTAATGGCGGAAGCACACCAGATGCGACCACACCAACCGATACATTGACCAAGAAAGGAACCTACAAAGTCATCGTAACAGATGTGAACGGATGTACGGGCGAATCCTTACCAATGGATCTGATGGACGATGTATTAGGCGTAGGCAATGTAGTGATCAACGGCTCAGACATCAAAGTTTACCCTAACCCTACAGAATCCAAAGTATTTATAGAAAGTCCTGTGATGGTGAAAGTAGAGATTAAAGATGCGAGTGGCAAGACTGTTTATACGCAATCAAATGTGAGCGAGATAGACATGAGTAAATTTGCTGATGGAGTCTATTTGTTTATGATTAGTGATAAGACCGGCAAACAACTGTTGAAAGAACAACGTGTGAGCAAAGTCAGCACTAAATAAAATTAACCAAATAAATAACACAAAATAGCATTAACGGCGACCTGGAAAGGTCGCCGTTAATTATTAAATAAGTCGTCGATAAAATTTACCTTTTCACACAATTCTCAATGACGCAATTAAAGTACCTTTGTATTTAAGTAATTATGACTCAGGAACAACTTAAAGAAATGCGCGAAAGAGTACAGCATCTGTATAAATTTTTGCGTGTTGATGATCGTATTTCAAAAACGGAAAGTGACAGACAATTAACCTTGTCTCCAGGATTTTGGGATGATAATGCACGGGCAACAGGTATTCTTAAAGAAATTAAGATCAATAAATATTGGATTGACCTTTATGCAGCAGTTAATACTTCAGTAGAAGATTTTGCTATATTATTTGATTTTTGGAAGGATGGAGAGACGGAAGAAGAAGAAGTAAGAGCTCATTATGAAAAGTCTATTAAACAATTGGACGAACTGGAGTTTAAATCTACACTTAATGAACCGGAAGATGAGCTTCATGCAGTGTTAGTTGTTAATTCAGGAGCGGGAGGTACAGAGAGTCAGGATTGGGCAGAAATGCTATTACGCATGTACCGTATGTATGGTGAAAAGCAAGGCTGGAAGGTAGCTGAAATAGATGTTCAATATGGAGAGGCTGCAGGTATTAAGCAAGCAACGATTGAGTTTGAGGGGGAATTCTCTTATGGTTTACTCAAAGCCGAAAGTGGTGTGCATCGGTTAGTTCGAATTTCTCCATTTGACTCTAATGCACGTCGGCATACTTCATTTGCCTCTGTATATGTTTATCCTTTAGTAGATGATAGTATAGAAATTGAAGTTAATCCTGCAGATTTAGTATGGGAATTTTTCCGTTCAGGAGGTAAAGGAGGACAAAACGTAAATAAGGTAGAAACGGCTGTTCGTTTGAAGCATACACCATCGGGTATAATTGTTGAATGTCAGCAGGCACGAACACAAAGCGAGAATAGAGAGAAGGCATTAAAAATGCTAAAAAGCAGATTGTACGAAGAGGAATTACGCCGAAGGGAAGAAATTAAAAATGCAGCTAATTCCTCGAAGAAAAAAATAGAATGGGGTTCGCAAATTAGGTCGTATGTATTCCATCCCTATAAGATGATAAAAGATCACCGTACTGATTTCGAAGTGGGTAATGTCGGTCCTGTTATGGATGGAGAACTCGATGATTTTATTAAAGCCTATTTGATGACCAGTAAGGAAGAAGTGTAACTCGGATCTACAAAATAATTCCATGAGCCAACAGAAGAAGAAAACATTTGAATGGAAAGTCCTGAAACGTCTGTTTTCGCATACATACCATTATCGTAAAATATTGTACTTATCGATTGTACTATCTGTTGTTTTGGCTATAATAACGCCTTTACGTCCTTATCTTATCCAACTTTCAGTGGATAAATATATTAAGAATCAATGGTTACAAGGTTTGATATGGATAAGCGCAGTTCAACTCGGCATATTGCTTTTAGAAACACTCTTACGCTTCATATTCGTTTATCGTATTAGCTGGATGGGGCAAAATGTAGTTAATGATATCCGTAAAGAAGTTTTCAGGAAAATATTATTTCAAAATATTTCCTTTTTTGATAAAACGGCTGTAGGTACCCTTACCACTCGCTCAATAAATGATATGGAATCAGTTAATGACGTTTTTTCGGAAGGTATCATTTCTATCGTGGCTGACATACTTACTATTATTGCCATTATCATAGCGATGCTCAGTACTGATTGGGTATTGACTTTGATTTGTCTCACTACTTTACCGGCTATTATTTTTGCTACATACTTGTTTAAGGAGAGTGTTAATAAATCATTTCAGCGTGTACGTAACGCTGTTGCCGCACTTAATGCATTTGCACAAGAGCATATTACCGGAATGTATATAGTACAGGCTTTTGCGGCCGAAAACAGAGAAATGAATAGATTCGACACTATCAACAAAGAACATCGGAATGCGAATATAAAGTCCATTTTTGCTTACTCAGTGTTTTTCCCTGTGGTCGAAATTATTCTTGCTGTTTCAATGGGATTATTGGTATGGTGGGGTGCGAAGAGAATGATAGATTATAATGTTACACCGGGTGTTATTATTGCTTTTGTCATGTACCTGAATTTGCTATTCCGCCCGCTACGTATGATGGCTGATAAATTCAATGTTCTGCAAATGGGTATGATAGCGGCCGATAGAATTTTTACAGTACTAGATAGTGAAGAGTACATGAAAAATAATGGGACCAATGATGCAAAACAAATAAAGGGCAATGTTGTTTTTGATAATGTTCATTTTAGCTACAATGTAGGAACACCTGTATTGAAAGGTATTTCGTTTGATATTCCTATTGGTAAAACAATGGCGTTGGTTGGTCATACAGGTGCGGGTAAAACCTCTATTATTAGCATTCTTAATAGGCTTTATGAAATTGAAAGCGGATCAATAAAAATAGATGGAATTGATTTGTGCGATTATAATGTTTATGAGCTTCGTAAGCATATTGGTATTGTATTGCAGGATGTTTTTTTATTTTCGGGTACTGTATATGAAAATATTACACTCCGCAATGATGAAATTTCTTTGACGAAAGTAATAGAAGCTTGTGAAATACTCGGTATTCATGAATTTATAATGAAGTTGCCAGGTAATTATCATTTTAATGTAATGGAGCGCGGAAATACAATGTCGCAAGGACAAAGACAGTTAATTTCATTTGCGCGTGCATTATTATATAATCCATCTATTCTTATTCTTGATGAAGCAACATCATCCATAGATAGTGAAAGTGAAATTCTGGTGCAAAAAGCTATTGATAAATTGATACAGGGAAGGACTTCTATTATCATTGCTCATCGACTATCAACTATTCGGAAGGCAGATGAAATAGTAGTAATGGATAAAGGGTTGATTATTGAAAGAGGAAGTCACTCCTCTTTGTTAGCTCGAAATGGCGCATATCAACAATTATATACTGCTGTTGAAAAAATGAGCCCTGCGTAAATTTAAAATTTTGGTGATTTGTATTTTTGTTTTCAATTTGCCTTTCTACAAAATACAGTGTAACTTTATTCACTAGAAAGTTTATCTTTTTATCATGAAACAAAAGTATTTATACACAATCCTTTCATTGATGCTTGCTGCAATCCCGTGCATTAATTTATTTGCTCAGGGGATGCATTTTTCTCAATATTATAATGCACCCATGTTGCTTAATCCGGCAAATGCGGCATTGATGCCAGATAATGATTTTCGTGTAGGTGCCAATTTTAGAAGTCAGTGGGCAACGATTCCAGTACCTTATACTACTGCATCAATTTATGGTGATTGTCAGGTATTGCGCAACCAAAATGAAACTAATTGGATGGGTCTTGGATTTGCTTTTTTCAACGATAATGCGGGAGACGGTAAGCTAAATTTATTTCGTTCCGATGTCATTGTAGCCTACCATGTGCAATTAGGTCGGCATAGTATGGTTTCTGGAGGAGCATCCGTAAGTTATGGTCAACGTAGTGTCAATTTTAGTTTGCTCACTTATCCAATACAATGGGATGGGACTACATTTAATCCTGATGTTTCAAATAAGGAAAATAAGGGCTTGGAAAAATCGAGCTATGCCACTGTTGCGGCAGGACTTAATTATGCTTATTTCCCTAATGAAAATATATACCTTAAGGTCAGTGGTGCCGTTGCGAATATTAACAGACCTACAGAAGCATTTATTAGTGGTAGTAAAAATCAGTTAGATTACCGCCCTTCTGCTAATATTGATTTATTACTTCGTTCTAATGAAGGATTAATCATTAACCCATCTGCTTATTACAGTACACAAAGCGGTGCTTACGAAATGTTATATGGCACGTTATTAATGTTTAGCATGGCTAAACCGTTCGATCAAGTATCACCTAATCAATTTATTATTGGAGCATTTCACCGATGGGGTGACGCAGTTATTGCAGCCGTCGGGATAGAACGAAATGGTTTCCGCGCAATGGCTAGTTATGATTATACAATATCTACATTGTCGCCAAATACTAACGGAATGGGGGCTTTTGAAATTGCATTAAAATACGAAGGTATTTATACTCAAAATTCCAAAGGAAGGCGCTCTTACCATTGCCCTAGATTTTAATATTAACGATAAGCTATAAGTATTTGTCGCCTTTATTTCGCTTTATTTCGGCCACATACTCTTTTATTTGCTGTTCTTTGCTGCGTTCGCAAATCAACAAGACATCCGGAGTGTCTATTACAATAAATTTCTCTAATCCCTGCAAGAGTACTAATTTATTGTCGGCGGCTTTTACCATACACTCAGAAGCATCCACTACAAATACATTTTTGCCATGCACAGCATTCCCTAGATAATCTTTAGCGGAGTTTTCATAAGCACTTTCCCAAGTGCCCAAATCACTCCAGCCAAACTGAGCTGGGACAACATATACATTATTGGCTTTTTCCATCACACCGTAATCTATAGAAATACTAGGGCATTGAGGATATAATTTTTCAATCTGCTTTTGCTCTTCGGGAGTATTATATACATTTTTTAACTGCTCAAATAATTCGCTTACTTCTGGTAAATATTTTGCAAAAGCATCAACGATGCTGTTTACGTTCCAAATAAAAATCCCTGAATTCCAAAGGAAATCACCACTAATTAAAAAAGCTCTTGCAATCTCTAATGTTGGTTTTTCGGTAAATGTCTTTACTTTAAAAATGCTGTCGAATGCTTTATTCTGATCATATTGAATATAGCCATAACCAGTGTCTGGTCGAGTCGGTTTGATACCCAAAGTGAGTAGGGCATTATTGTTTTTTACAAAATCTAGACCTTCATAAATGCTTCGTTCAAACGCATGATCGTCCATAATAAGATGATCTGCAGGGGTCATTATGATATTTGCATTGGGATTTTTCGCTATGATCTTATGTGCAAAATAAGCAGCACAAGCAGCTGTATTTTTACGTGAAGGTTCACTGATGATATTTTCTTCAGGAACTTCTGGTAATTGGGACTGTATTAGCGAAACATATCCATGGTTAGTAATCAAATAAATATTCTCAGGCGGGCAGATATTAGTAAAGCGATGGTAGGTCCATTGTAATAATGAACGGCCAGTACCTAAAATGTCTAAAAATTGTTTTGGATAATGGGTACGGCTGGTAGGCC
>WSSedL1CaDRAFT_10002072_pt1 | contig 10638 bp, 3 predicted proteins | sample WetSurSL1Cattail_FD_9464 | JGI IMG/M metagenome (IMG submission 9464)
CAGAACTGCCCCGACGGCTCGAAATCCTGGCCGGGCAAGCCGCAATAATCTTTGACGTTGCGCAAACGCTGACAAGCATGGGCGACGACGAAATCGGAACCGAAATGCTGTTTTGGGTGCGGGCGGTGAAAAATTCCATTGCCAGCCATCAGCGCGATGGGGTCAGGGACACCGAGATCGGGCTGCGCCTGACCACGCTTGAATCCGCAATGCGCACGATGACGAACGCGATGGAGTTCGGTTTTCTGTTCGAGCCAAAACGCAAGCTTTTTTCCATCGGGTATCTGGAACCCGAGGGCCGTCTTGACAAAAGCTGCTACGATCTGCTGGCGTCGGAAGCCAGGTTGGCGAGTTTTGTGGCCATCGCCAAGGGCGACGTTCCACCCAAGCATTGGTTCCGGTTGGGGCGCGACGTGACACCGATTGAAAGCGGTGCCGCGCTGATTTCCTGGTCGGGATCGATGTTCGAATATCTCATGCCATCGCTGGTGATGCGCGCCCCCGCAGGCAGCCTGATCGAAGAAACCAGCAATTTGATCGTTCGCCGACAAATATCCTACGGTCGCGAGCGCCGCTTGCCGTGGGGAATTTCAGAAGCCGCATTCAATGCCCGCGATTTGGAATTCACCTATCAATATTCGAACTTTGGCGTGCCGGGGTTGGGGCTTAAGCGCGGCTTGAACGAAAACGCCGTGGTTGCGCCCTATGCGACCGCCTTAGCGGCGATGGTGGCCCCCGGAGCGGCGGCAAAGAACCTTGTCCGACTTACTGCGCTTACGGCACGCGGTCGTTATGGATTCTACGAGTCGGTGGATTTTACGCCGTCGCGTTTGCCGGATGGAAGTCCGCTGGCGGTGATTCATGCCTACATGGCACACCATCAAGGCATGTCTATTGTTGCTATTGCCGATGCCCTGCTTGATGCGAAAATGCGAGCGCGGTTTCACAAAGAACCGATGATTCAGGCAACGGAACTTCTTTTGCAGGAACGCACCCCGCGCGATGTTGCGCACGCCCGGCCTTGGGCGCAGGAAGTAAAACCAGCCCCGGCCGATGATACACCCAACCGCCCGTATGTGCGCCATTTACGCACGGCACTGACGGCGATACCGGCGGTGCAGCTGCTTTCCAACGGCCGCTATGCGGTGATGCTCACGGCTGCCGGTTCCGGTTACAGCCGGTGGTGCGGTCAGGCCGTAACGCGCTGGCGCGAAGATGCCACTTGCGACAATTGGGGCACATATATTTATTTGCGCGACGTCAAGAGCGGTAAGCTATGGTCGGCCGGCGCCCAACCTTGCGGCGCAGATCCGGATACTTACGATGCTTGGTTCCGCGAAGACCGCGCCGAATTTTCCCGCCGCGACGGTACGATTACCACCGGACTAGAGGTTATCGTCTCGTCCGAAGCCGATGCCGAGGTGCGCCGGCTGTCTGTTACCAATGCCGGATATCAAACCAGAGATATCGAGATCACCTCCTTTGCGGAACTGGTGCTGGCGCCAGCCGCCGCCGATGCTGCCCATCCGGCCTTCTCGAAGCTGTTTGTACAGACTGAATACGACCCCCGTGCCGGCGTCATTTTGGCGACCCGTCGTCGCCGCACCCCCGAAGAGCCGGAAATTTGGCTGGCGCACTTGTCCGTGGTCGAAGGCGAGACCGTTGGCAAGACGCAAATCGAAACCGACCGGGCGAAATTTCTTGGCCGCGGCCGCGAGCCGCACGCACCGCGCGCCATGGACGGCAGAACGCTTTCGGGCAGCATCGGCACCGTGCTCGATCCGATTTTTGCGTTGCGCCGCCGTATTCGCGTCCACTCCGGCGAGACGGTACGGGTTTCCTTCTGGACCATCGCGGCCTCGTCGCGCATCGATGTTCTCGATTTGGCGGACAAACATTGCGACGCCAGCGCCTATCACCGTGCCGCGAGCCTGGCGTGGACCCAGGCCCAAGTGCAGCTTCGCCATCTTGGCATAACCGCCGAGGAGGCGGGTTTGTTTCAGCGATTGGCCGGGCGCGTGTTGTATGCCGGCCCGTCTTTGCGTCCGCCGTCCGATGTAATAACGCGCGGTGCCGGCGGGCCGTCGGCCCTTTGGGCGCAAGGCATTTCCGGCGACATTCCCATCGTCCTGGTACGAATCGACGATACCGCAGACCTTGCTCTCGTCGGGCAATTACTGCGCGCGCACGAATACTGGCGGATTAAGCGGCTGGCCGTCGATCTGGTGATCCTTAACGAGCGGTCGTCATCTTATGTACAGGACTTACACAACGCCATTGAAACCATGGTGCGGGCGAGTCAATCGCGCCCCAAAGTCGGAGCGGACGAAAGCCACGGCAGCGTCTTCGTCTTGCGCGCCGATTTGATTGCACAAGAAACCCGCACGCGTCTTTCGGCGGTGGCACGGATCGTTCTGGCGGCGCGCCAAGGAACCTTATCGGATCAATTGGCCCGCCGCCACGAATCCTCGATGGCGTTGCCGCCGCCGAAACATACGCCTACCGTAGAAGCGATACCGCCGTTTACTATGCCCGAACTCGAATTCTTCAACGGCCTCGGCGGTTTTGCTGCAAACGGCAAGGAATACGTCACTGTTCTAAAAATGGGGCAGGTGACACCGGCGCCGTGGCTGAACGTTATCGCCAACCAAGCCTTCGGATTTCAGATTGCTGTGGAAGGCGGCGGCTACAGCTGGTCGGAAAGTAGCCGCGAAAATCAGATAACACCTTGGTCTAATGATCCGGTGAGTGACAATCCGGGGGAGGTCTTCTATGTCGGCGACGATGACAGCGGCGAAGTATGGTGTCCCACCGCATTACCGATTCGCGATGCCTCGCCATATATCGTGCGCCATGGCCAAGGCTACAGTCGATTTGAACATGCAGTGCATGGCATAGAACTCGATTTGTTGCAATTTGTCCCTTTGCACGATTCGATAAAAATTTCGCGGCTGAAAATTCGCAACACATCGGCAAAAGTGCGACGACTTACCCTTACATCTTATGCCGAGTGGGTGTTGGGGCCGTCGCGGGAGCGTGCCGCTGCGCATATTATCACCGAAATTGATCCGCAAACCCAGGCGCTGTTTGCCCGCAATCCGTGGAATGCGACGTTTGCCGCGCGCATCGCCTTCGCCGACATGGCCGGACGGCAAACCGATTGGACCGGCGATCGTCGCGAATTTATCGGAAGAAACGGCAGGCTCAACAATCCCACCGCGTTGGCGCCGGATGCGCCGCCGCTGTCGAAGCGCGTGGGCGCCGGGCTGGACCCTTGCGGCGTCTTGCAAACACCGCTGATGCTGGCCCCCGGCGAGACAGTCGAGATTATCTGCTTTCTCGGCGAAGCGGCTGGCGCGACGGAAGCTCAAAACCTGATCGCACGCTATCGCACCGCCGACCTTAACGCCGTGTTTGGCGATGTCGTGCGGTATTGGGAAGCAGTGTGCGGCGCGGTACAGGTTAAGACCCCGGACCGGGCGATGGACATTATGCTCAACCGTTGGCTTGCCTATCAGACGCTGGCCTGCCGGATGTGGGCGCGCTCGGCATTTTATCAGGCCAGCGGGGCCTATGGCTTCCGCGATCAATTGCAAGACGCGATAGCGCTGACATTGGCCGAACCGAGCATCGCCCGCGAACACATCCTGCGCGCTGCCGCTCGGCAGTTCGCCGCAGGCGACGTTCAGCATTGGTGGCTGACGCCGTTCGGCCAGGGCGTGCGCACCCGCATTTCCGATGATCGGATTTGGCTGGCCTATACCGTAGCGCAGTATGTCGAAATCACCGGCGATTGCGCAATCCTCGACGAGCAGGTTCCGTTTCTCGAAGGCCAAAACTTGCGCTCTGACGAGACCGATGTCTATTTTCAACCGGAAGGCTCCGGCGAGATCGCGCCGCTGTTTGAGCATTGCGCCCGCGGTCTCGACGGTGCCATGAGAACCGGCGCGCATGGTTTGCCTTTGATCGGCACCGGCGACTGGAACGACGGATTGAACCGGGTCGGCGTGGGCGGCAAGGGCGAAAGCGTCTGGCTCGGTTGGTTTCTGCATGCGACACTGTTGGCGTTTGCGCCCCTTGCGGAAGCGCGCCAGGATGCACATGCAGATGTCTGGCGGACGCATGCATCGAAGCTACACGTTGCGTTAGAGCGCGACGGTTGGGACGGTGAGTGGTATCGGCGCGGCTTCTTCGATGACGGAGCGCCGTTCGGCACCGCAAGCGACAGCGAATGTCGGATTGATTCCATCGCCCAATCGTGGAGCATTATCGGCGGCGGCGGCGACCCGGCTCACGCCTTGCGCGCAATGCAATCGGTCGAGGACCAGCTCATTCGTCGCGACAGCGGGCTGGCGTTATTGTTTACGCCTCCGTTCGACCGTTCGCCGCGCGATCCCGGCTACATCAAGGGCTATCCGCCCGGCATTCGCGAAAACGGCGGCCAATATACCCATGCGGCGGCTTGGGCGGTGATGGCATTCGCAAGTCTTGGCGAAGGAGATAATGCGGCGAAGCTGTTCTCTCTACTCAATCCGATCGGTCACACCAGTACGCGAGCAGACATCAACCGCTACAAGGTAGAGCCCTATGTCGCCGCCGCCGATATTTATTCGGTGCCGCCGCATGTCGGCCGCGGTGGTTGGACTTGGTATACCGGATCGGCAGGCTGGCTGTATCGCGCCGGAATTGAATCCATACTCGGGCTGCGCCGCCGCGGCGCATTTTTGTTAATTGACCCGTGCATCCCCCAAAACTGGCCGCGCTTCGAAATCGTCTATCGTCATGCCACCACCAGTTACAATATCGTGGTCGAAAATCCGCACGGCGTTTGTCGCGGCATCGCCGTACTGGAGCTCGATAGCCGGCCTTTGCCGATAGCGCCGTCCATGGTGCCGCTGGCCGATGACGAAAATGTTCATATCATCCATATCGTGTTGGGAAATGCCGTACCACCGACAGAAAACTAGAGCATTTCACTGTTTAACGGAAACACCGAAATGCCCTAAAGACGGCCAATCGTATGTGTGGAGAATGGTTCGTCGGAAATTGTGTCCCCACTACGCAGAGCTGGTCACAAGTCAAACGGTTTTTCTTCATCGCTCGCCGACAGTCGACGGCTGCCGCCGCCATTATGAAGATGTACCCGCAAAATCCCCATCGATCAGTTTCAGCCACGCGTCTTCGTCCATCACCGTAACGCCGTATTGCTTGGCCTCGGCCAACTTCGAGCCGGCACCTGCGCCGGCAACCACCAGATCGGTCTTTCTCGACACCGAGCTGGCCACTTTAGCACCCAGGGCTTCCGCCCGCGCCTTGGCCTCGGCGCGGGTCATCTTTTCCAAACTGCCGGTGAACACCACGATCTTGCCCGCGACCGGCGAACTTGAGGCGGCGGGGGCGGCCACATCGAGCACCGTCACTTGCGCAACGAGACGGTCCATGGCTTCGCGATTGCGAGGTTCGACAAAGAATTCAGAAATCGCCTCGGCCATGGTTTCGCCGATACCTTCGATGGCAGTCAGATCGGAAATGGCGTGATCGCTTGCCATCGATGCTTCAAGCACCGCCAGCGAATGGAATTGCCGCGCCATCAGCTTGGCCGACGTTTCGCCGACATGGCGGATGCCGAGGGCGAACAGGAGGCGGTCAAGCGGAATGATGCGGCGCGCCTCGATGGCGGCTAGCAGGTTGTCCATCTCCTTAAAGGTGCGCTTATCGTCCCGAATGGGCTGCTTGACTTTGCGCCCGGTCTTTTTCTCGCGCTCGCGCGATTGCCGCTTGCGTTCCTCCAGCAGCACCGCCTTGACCTCGTCGGGGTGATCCTTGAGGCGAAAGATGTCGGCCGGTTCCTTCAGCAATCCTCTTTTGTAAAACAAACCGACGATATTTTCGCCCAGCCCTTCGATGTCGAAGCAATAGCGCGAGACGAAGTGGATCAACCGCTCGACGATTTGCGCCGAACAGACGAGACCGCCGGAGCAGCGCCAATCGACCTCGCCCTCCTCGCGCACCGCGTGACACCCGCAGAACGGACAAACACGGGGAAAGACGAACGGCACGCTATTCGCCGGCCTTTTTTCGAAAATCACCCGCACGATTTGCGGGATCACATCACCGGCGCGCTGCACCACCACGGTATCCTTGATGCGTACATCTTTGCGCGCAATCTCGTCCTCGTTGTGCAAGGTGGCGTTCGAAACAAACACCCCGCCGACATTGATTTCCCGCAGCTTCGCCACCGGCGTCAGCTTGCCGGTGCGGCCGACCTGAATGTCGATGGCTTCGACCACAGTCTCGGCCTGCTCGGCGGGAAATTTGTGGGCGGTCGCCCATCGCGGGCTTCGAGCGATGAAACCGAGGCGTCGCTGCAAATCGAGATCGTCGATCTTGTAGACCACGCCGTCGATGTCGTAGCCGAGAAGGGCGCGCTTTTCGCCGATAGCGCGGAAAAAGGCGATCAATTCGGCCGCGCTCCGGCAACGGCGGATTTCCGGGTTAACCGAGAATCCGTAGCGCTTGAACGCCTGCAGCATCCCCCAATGGGTGTCGGCCGGCATGTCGCCGACCTCGCCCCAGGCGTAGGCGAAGAAACGCAAAGAACGCGAAGCGGTGATGCTCGGATCGAGCTGACGCAAACTGCCGGCGGCGGCATTGCGCGGGTTGGCGAATATTTTTCCCCCTGCCGCCTGTTGACGCTCGTTCAAAGCGGAAAAATCGGCGTGGCTCATGTAGACTTCGCCGCGCACCTCCAGCACCTGCGGCGCGCCGTCAATACGCAGCGGCACATCCTTCAACGTGCGTAAGTTGGCGGTAATGTCCTCGCCTTCGACGCCGTCGCCGCGCGTCGCCCCCAGCACGAACACGCCGTCTTCGTAGCGCAAGGATGCCGATAACCCGTCGATCTTGGGTTCGGCGACGAAGGCGAGCTGCGCATCGTCGGCAAGGCCGAGAAAGCGGCGAATACGGCCGCAGAATTCCTCGACATCTTCATCCGAGAACGCATTGTCGAGCGACAGCATTGCAATGCGGTGCGCGACCTTGGCGAATTTCTCGGACGGCTTGGCGCCGACGCGGTGCGACGGGCTGTCGGCACGCACCAGATCGGGGAACCGCGCCTCAATCGCGGCGTTGCGCTTGCGTAAATCGTCGTATTCGAAATCGAACAGCTTGGGCGCGTCGTCGCGGTAATATTGCGCATCGGCATCGGCAATAACGCGAGCAAGGCGTGCCAGTTCGCCCTTCGCCTCGGCTTCGGTCAGCTCTGCTACCAGCTTCGGCGTTTTCATGCCTTCTTCCGCGCCACCTTTTTCGGCCGCTGCGCCTCTTCGATCAGCTTCTTGGCGGCGGCACGGGCTTCGTCGGTCACCGAGGCGCCGGACAGCATCCGCGCCACTTCCTCGACGCGCTCCTCGTCACTTAAACGCACCACCGTGGTCTTGTCTTTGACCCGCGTAATGCGGAAGTGTTTCGCCGCCCGCGCCGCCACCTGCGGCGAATGGGTGACCAACAGCACCTGCGCGCTTTCCGCCAAGCGCTGCAACCGCTCGCCCACCGCGTCGGCCACCGCGCCGCCGACGCCGCGATCGACCTCGTCGAACACCAGCGCCGCAGGCGGACGCTCCTCGGCCAAAGCCACCTTAATGGCCAACGAAAATCGCGCCAACTCGCCGCCGGAAGCGATCTTGGTCAGCGGACCGAAGGGGGCGCCTGACACGGTTGCAATTTCGAAGGCAACGCGTTCCAGCCCCTGCGCCGATGGCACTTCGAGTGCCGCCAAAGCCACCCGGAAGCGGGCGTGACCAAGCTTAAGCGGCTTCAGCTCCGCCGCCACCGCCGCTTCGAGCTTCGATGCCACCGCAGCGCGCGCCACCGAAAGTTTTTTGCCCGCCGCCCGCATGTCGGCTTCGGCAGATTTCAGCGCCGCCTCGGCGGCGGCGATTTTCTCGCCGCCCAGATCGATCAGATCAAGCCGCGCCCTGAAAGCGGCCAATACCTCCGCTAGCGCATCGGGCGCGACCGAGAACTTGCGTGCCGCCGCGCGAATGGCAAACAGCCGTTCCTCCTTGCGCTCCAGTTCGGAGGGATCGGCATCGAGACGGACAAGAAAACTTTCCAACTCGCGCCGCGCCTCTTCGGCAGAGGCGAACGCCGCCTCCAGTGCGGCCAACGCCGGGGCGGCGGCCTCGCGCGCCTCGTCGCCCAAATGCGAGATTTTCCGCAGCGCACCGGAGAGCAGATTCTCTGCCCCGCGTTCGCCCGCCAGCATCTCGCCGGCCGCCGAAATATCTTCGGCGATGCGCGCGGCATTCATCAACAGCGCCCGCTCGCCCGCCAACGCGGCTTCTTCACCGGGCAATGCATCGAGCGCCGCCAGTTCCTCGACCGCCGCCTTGATGTAATCGGCATCTTCCGCGGCCTTGATTTGTTCGGCCTTTATGCCATCCAGTGTGGCGCGCGCGGATGCAAAATCGGCAAACCGCGCGGCCAACGCGGCGCATAAATCCTCGTGCCCGCCGAAGGCATCGAGAAGCCCGCGATGGGTGGCGACATCGAATAGGCCGCGGTCGTCGGCTTGCCCGTTCACCTCCAACAGCAGCGCGCCGACATCCTTCAGAAGCTGCACGCCTACCGGTTCGTCGTTGAGAAAGGCACGGCTACGCCCGTCGGCGCTCAAGGTGCGGCGAAAGACGATCTCGCCCTCGGCGACGATGCCCTGTTCGGCCAGCAGCGCCCGCGCCGGATGTTTTGGCGGCGGATCGAACACCGCCGCAGCAGAGCCCTGAGAGGCGCCAGGGCGAACCGTCGCCCGCCCCGACCCGCGCCCACCGCTGGCAAGACCCAAGGCATCGAGCAGGATGGATTTGCCCGCCCCGGTTTCGCCGGTCAGCACGTTGAGACCGGGGACGAATTCCAGCGTCGCCGTTTCGATCAACACGATGTCGCGCACAGTCAGCGCCGCGAGCATGGCTTGCCTTCGCGAATCTTATCCGGATCCATCGAAACAGCGGACGCAACCAAGATCAAGGGCGCAGGCTCAAGTGCCAGATCCGAACGCCTTGCTGATCCATGAATTTTTGTCCTCGACGGGCTTAAGCTTGTGGCCGGTCAGAAGATCGTAAGCCGCTTTGTACCAAGAGCTACCGGGGTAGTTATGACCGAGAACGGCAGCAGCCGTCTGCGCCTCGCTGGTGAGACCGAGCGCATAGTAGGCTTCGGTCAGCCGCTCCAGCGCTTCGGCAATCTGCGAGGTCTTCTGATACTGCTCCACCACGACACGAAAGCGGTTAATGGCGCCGATATAATCGCCCTGGAACAGGTAATAGCGGCCAATGTCCATCTCCTTGCCGGCAAGATGGTCGTAGGTCAGGTCGATTTTCAAGGTGGCGTCGCGGGCGTATTCGGTATTGGGAAAGCGCTGCACCACGTCCTGCAGGGCCACCAACGCGATCTGCGTCTTCTCCTGATCGCGCTCGACGTCCACAATCTGCTCGTAGAGCGAGACCGACTTTATGTAAAACGCGTAGGCCACTTCCTTACTGCCGGGGTGCAAGGTGATGAACTGCTCGGCGGAACCGATCGCCTCGGTGTACTTGTTGGCTTCGTAATAACAGAAGACGCTCATCAAAGAGGCGCGACGAGCCCAGATTGAATAAGGATGCTGGCGTTCGACCTCGGCGAACTGCTTGGCACCCTCCTCCCAGTCGCCGCTCCGCACCTTTTTCCAGGCATCGCGGTAGATCGTATAGATCGGCCGTTCGCGATAGACGGCATCCTTGCTCGCATCCGGACCCATCGGATTATTGCTTCTCAGCCAGCTGCAACCGGATAGCAGTAATGCACTTAGGAGAACCGTCGTCGTGGCGAGAAGGCGCAGAGTATGCTTTGATGGCGTCATGGAAAGGTTCCGTAGCGGTGCGACGGGTTTCGGATAAGAAGCGCGATAATACAAAAGACTAACCCGTCCCCTTATGCCACCGAGGTGCAAGCCCGGTCTAGAGGAAGAGACCGACAGGACCGATTTTTCTATCGTCGCTAGCAGGTTAAGAAACGGCAATCCTTTGAAAATTCGCCGAGTCGGCGAACAAAGCGCGAAGTAATGCATTGTTGAGGGCATGACCGGAACGTTTCCCGGAAAACCGGCCGATTAGGGGCGCGCCCGCCAAAGCCAAATCGCCGATAGCATCCAGGATCTTGTGGCGAACAAATTCGTCGGAAAAGCGCATCGCGTCCGCGTTAACCACGTGCCCCTCGTCGATCGCCAGGGTGTTATCCAGCGAAGCGCCCCGTCCAAGCCCCAACTTATGCAGGGTTTCGAGGTCTTTGACGAAGCCGAAAGTGCGGGCCGGGGCGATGTCGCGACGGAATTCCGCCTCGCCGAAGGCAAAGGAAAAACGCTGGCAGCCAATGACGGTACTTTGAAAATCGATCTCGAAGTCGAACACCTGTTTTTCGAACGGCTCCAATGTGGCGACGGCGCCTTTTTGCATCGCTTCTACGCGCGTCCGCACAACGAAGGCGGTGCGTTCCCCGCCTTGAAGTTGCTTCCCTGCGCGCTCAAGCAACTCCAGGTAGCCAAGCGCGCTGCCGTCGAGAATCGGCGGCTCGGGTCCGTCCAATTCGACCTCAAGATCGTCGATT
>WSSedL1CaDRAFT_10002073_pt1 | contig 10638 bp, 7 predicted proteins | sample WetSurSL1Cattail_FD_9464 | JGI IMG/M metagenome (IMG submission 9464)
CACGTATTATGCCTGCTGTTGCCATTCAGGGTATGTATAACATCCTTGAAAAAGATTATTCGCCTTATGCCCCCGACTGGATGATTGGTGTTGGTTTAAAATGGAACCTGTTTGACGGTGAACTGGGTTATAAAAAAATTAAGGCTGCTGATTTAAAAACCCGCCAGGTTGAAGAATTTCAGGAAAAAGCAACTTCTGATATCTATACTATGGTTAGCAAATTATATCAGGAACTCGAAATGTATAAAGAGCAGCTTAACGAGCTGGAATCAGCCCGTCAGTTTGCTGAAGAATATGTAAGGGTTCGCGAAAAAGCTTTCCATCAGGATATGTCTAATGCTACAGAAGTTGTGGATGCACGTCTGGCTCTTGCTAAAGTTTCTGTAGAAAGACTGCAGGCTATGTACGGGTATGATTTAACACTGGCTCGTTTGTTTCAATATGCCGGTATTCCCGACCAATTTAATAACTATCGTACAAAACAAGGTGTAAAAACTGAAGAATATAAATCATTTAATGAATAAAGATTAAAGAAATGAAGAGTGCAGGTTCTAATGGTAAAAATGGAAATTTATTAGCTGCTATTGGTATTGCGGCTTTAATATTGTTTTTAATTGTGGCTACCTGGGTAATTAGTCGCCCTAAGCCTATGGAAGTTCAGGGAGAAGTTGATGCTACTCAAATTAAAGTTGCATCTAAATTAGTAGGTAGAGTAGATAGTCTGCCAATTAACAAAGGTGATGATGTTAAAAAAGGACAATTGCTTTATACAATTAAAAGCCCTGAAGTGGAAGCAAAACTCGAACAGGCAAAAGCTGCTTTAAAAGGAGCTCAGGCTCAAAATCAAAAAGCGGTAAATGGGGCTCAGGAAGAAGATATTCAGGCTGCTTATAATACTTATGTAAAAGCTCAGGCTGCCAGCGAATTGGCTGATGTGACCCTGAAAAGGGTAAACAACCTTTATAAAGATGGTGTATTGCCTGCCCAAAAACGTGATGAAGCTGAAACAAATGCCAAAGCTGCACACGAAACAGCTTTAGCCGCCCAGGCTATATGGGAAAAGGCCAAGAAAGGAACCCGTATTGAGGATAAATCTGCAGCTAAGGCTTTGGTAGACCGTGCTGAAGGTGCAATAAGTGAAGTGGAATCTTATGTTAATGAGACTTATATTTATGCTCCTATGGACGGAGAAATTGCTAACATCATTGCCGAAAAAGGCGAATTGGTTGCAGCTGGTTACCCGGTGGTAACTATTGTTGACTTAAATGATGTTTGGGTTACTTTTAACCTGCGTGAAGATTTATTGGCTTCTATTAAAAAAGGAAGTGAATTTTCTGCTAAATTTCCTGCACTTGGGAATAAGGAAGTTAAACTTAAAGTTACCTATATTACCAGTTTAGGTAGTTATGCCAGCTGGAATGCAACCAAAACAACCGGCGATTTTGACATGAAAACTTTTGAAGTTCATGCAGCACCTGTTGAAAAAGTTGAAGGTTTACGTCCCGGAATGAGTGCATTGGTAGATTGGAAGAAAGTTGTAAAAGAAAATCAAAAGTGAGTACATCCGTAAAACAAACCGAGCTTTTTCTAAATGTCCTTAAACGGGAGTGGAGGCGTATTGCCAATACGTGGCCTTTTCTGTTTGTGACTTTTGTAGGTCCGTTGTTTGCCTTTTTTCTGGTTGTATGGTTATTTTCAAATAATGTACCCAGGGAATTACCCGTAGCAGTTGTCGACCTGGATAAAACTTCAATATCCCGACAAATTTCCAGAATGGTAGATGCAACCTCTATTGCTGCTGCTGATAAAAGTTATTTGAGCCTGGAGGATGCTCACAATGCAATGGACGAAGGCAAGCTGGATGCTATTCTGGTTATTCCTTCCGGAACAGAAAAAGACATAATCAGAGGGCGAAGTTCTTCTGTAGCCTTATATATCAACAATTCTAATGTAGTTAAAGGAGGGCTGTTAAACAGCGGTGTTAGAAAAGCTCTGGCAACTTATTCTGCCGGAATTAAACTAAGGTCGCAATTCCAAAAGGGATTAAACCAAAATACGGCTGTAGCCAAAATTATGCCGGTACAGGTGCGTTCTGTGTTATTATTTAACCCGTACATCAGTTATTCCTATTACCTTACTGCTGGTTTACTTCCTGTAATACTGGTAGTGTTTAGTTTGTTAGGAACTATTTATAGTCTTGGTACCGAATTGTTAAGAGGTACTGGTCCACACTGGTTGCATATTGCTGGTAACGACATACGTATCGCTTTGATTGGTAAATTATTTCCTTTCACATTAATTTATTTTATACTGGCATTAATTATGAATTTTCTTCTTTTTGCCAGGTTGGGAATGCCCTTGAGAGGAGATTATCTGATTTTGGTTTTCAGTGAATTATTATTAATAATCTGTTACCAGATGATGGCTATATTTTTGGTAGGACTTTCGGGCAATCTGCGTCTGGCATTATCTCTGGGAAGTGCATACAGCATGCTCGCTTTAACTTATTCCGGGTTAACGTATCCGGCAATAGGAATGCCTGCCATGGGAAAAGTAGTTTCTTTAGCCTTTCCTTATACTTATTGGTTAAAAATATTTATGGGCCAGTCACTTCGTGGAGAACCATTATCTAATACGTTATTACCCATGTTTGTATTGCTAATGTTTATAATATTGGGAATGTTATTAGTTCCCAAATATAAATATTTACTCGAACATAAAGAATATTGGGGAAAACAGTAATGTTGATATTTTATGTTGAAAAAATTAAAGGAAAATATAAATCATACCTGCTGGTACTTAGTTGAAGAGTTAAAATCTATCTTTGGCGATTCCGGAGCATTGTTGATATTAGTTATAGCCATGGTTATGTATCCGTTATTATATTCATTGGGCTATTTGAAGGAAACAATCAGAGATATACCGGTTGCAGTGGTAGATTTGGATCATTCTCAATTAAGCCGGCAATACTGTAGGATGGCCGATGCAACAGAACAAATGAATGTTGCATACAAACCGGGCAGTCTTAAAGAAGCTGAAGAACTTTTTTATAAGGGCGATGTTAAGGGGGTAATCCTGATACCTTCCGGATTCGAAAAGTCAGTTTATAAAAGTGAACAAACCAATATAACGGTTTATTCAGATGCGAGTTATTTTATGCTTTATAAGCAGGTTTATGCCGCGGTGTCTTATTCTGCCGGAACTTTAGGTGGTGGCATTGAAATAAAACGAATGCTTTCCGAAGGGAAAAGTCTGAGTCAGGCGTATGAACAACAGGAACCTCTTAAAACAGAAGTACATTTCTTGTATAATCCTACAGGAGGTTATGGAACCTTTGTTTTACCGGGTATCATCCTTATTATTATGCAACAAACCATGCTTATAGGTATTGCTATGATAGCCGGTACGGTGCGTAAAAGGAACAGGTTTCATCCTATAAAAAATCAGGTAGCCAAACCTATGGGTACAGTACCTGTTTTATTAGGCAAATCTTCGGCGTATGTTCTGGTTTATTTACTGAACTCGCTTTTTGCCGTTTTTATGCTTCATAAATGGTTGGCCTTACCTGATAAAACTGACTTTTTCTCAGTTATACTGTTACTGGTACCATTCTTTTATTCTGTTGCATTTTTAGGCTTAGCTATAAGTACATTTTTCAGGGACAGGGCACATTCTTTGATGTTTTTAGTGTTTTTGTCCCCTGTTGTATTGTTTATGAGTGGGTTGTCCTGGCCAACGGCAGCTATTCCTAAATTATTATATTATGCAGCTCATGTCTTTCCGAGTACAAGTATGGTACCTGCATATATCAGATTGCGTATATGTGGTGCTCCATTTCATGCTATTAAAGCTGAATTTTTCTTTTTATTGATACAAATGGTAGTATATTTTATACTTGCTGCCATATCTTATAAAATAATGATTAAAAGAATTAGTAGTCGTAGAACTATTCCGGAACATCTTTATTAATATTATAGTACTAAGTGCTTAGTAAGTAGCACTTAGTACTCGCTTCTCTATACTAATTATTTTCATATCGAATTTTGAGGAATTGGTATAAATTTGTACTGTGAAAAAGAATGAAATTATACCCATTGAATTATTAGCTCCGGCTAAGGATGCCGATTTTGGTGTTGCTGCTATTAACCATGGGGCAGATGCTATATATATCGGGGCTTCGAGTTTTGGAGCACGGAGTGCTGCTTCCAATTCCATTCAGGAAATAGAACGTCTTATAAAATATGCCCACCTTTTTAAGGTTAAAGTTTATGTTACCTTAAATACTATTTTGTATGATAATGAGCTCGATGAAGCATCGTCATTAATAAATAATTTGTACAATACCGGGATTGATGGGCTTATTATTCAGGATTTAGGCTTGCTGCAGATGAACTTGCCACCGGTACCATTAATTGCCAGTACTCAAACACACAACGTTACGCCTGAAAAAGTTAAATTTTTTGAGAATTTAGGTTTTAAAAGAGTTATTCTTGCCCGCGAACTTAGCCTTTCGCAAATAAAAGAAATACGGGCAGTTTCCGATATAGAACTTGAAAGTTTTATACACGGAGCAATTTGTGTTTCTTATAGTGGTAATTGTTATATGAGTCAGGCAGTTTGTAATCGCAGCGGAAACCGGGGAGTTTGTGCTCAACCTTGCCGTTCTGCATACGATTTGGTAGACGGAAATAACCAGATTCTTATTCGAAACAAGCATTTGTTATCGCAGAAAGATCTTAATTTGTCCGGCAATATTAAGGATTTAATTGATGCCGGTATAACTTCTTTTAAAATTGAAGGCAGATTAAAGGACATCACATACCTGAAAAATATTACTTCTTTTTACAGGCAAAAAATTGACAGTGTATTAGAAGAAAAGAATTTACCCAAATCATCGGAGGGTAAGCTCTATTATTCATTTACACCAGAGCCGGAAAGAAGTTTCAACAGGGGATTTACGCCTTATTTTATTGAAGGTCGTAAGGGCAAAACCGGGGCTTTAGATTCTCCAAAATCTCTGGGTAAATTTATTGGGATTATAACTTCAAAAGGCGAAAATTGGTTTACCCTTAATGCCGGAGACCTTTCAAATGCTGATGGTATTTGTTTCCTGGATAAAAAAAATAATCTCCTTGGAACTTTGGTAAATAAATGTGTTAACGGAAGATATTTTGTAAATGATGCTTCTGGAATAGAAGTTGGGACTGAAATTTTCAGAAACCACGACCAGATTTTTGAAAAAAAATTAACCGGAAATGCTGCTGAACGAAAACTTAAAATTTCATTTAATTTAAAAGAAGAAGAAACCGGATTTCAACTTACTGCCATAGATTCCAATGGCTGTAGTGCATCCGTTTCGATACCTGCTGAAAAGCAATTGGCCCAGAACCACGAAATGGCACGGAAAACAATAGTGTCTCAATTGTCTAAATTAGGCGGTACTATTTTCGAATGTGATACTGTTGATATCGAAACCCGGCAAGCCTATTTTATTCCGGCGGGATTGTTAAATGAGGCACGGCGCAAGGTTGTTGAGTTATTCATGCAGAAACTGCTCGGAAATTATATTCCGGAAAAGGTTGAAAGAAAAGAGCTAAACCCTTGTTTAATTGCTTCGGATATAGATTTTACCTATAACGTTTCGAACCATAAAGCTGAGGAATTCTATAAACGATTAGGTGCTAACTCTATAGCTCGGGCTTTTGAGCTAAATAATAATGTTTCCGGACAAACAGTAATGACTACAAAATATTGTATTAAGCATCAACTAGATGCATGCCCGAAATATTGTTCAAAGTCGGTTAAAATTATTGAACCCTTATATTTACAGGATAATCATCATGTGTTTAAATTGGAGTTCGATTGTAAAAAATGTGAAATGAAAGTAATTTTTGAAAAATAAATGGAAAAAATTCAAATATTAGAGCCCCGGAATTGGAAAGATTATGAGTTATTAGACTCCGGAAACGGTGAAAAACTGGAACGTTTTGGAAAATACATTTTAAGAAGACCGGAACCCCAGGCAATATGGCAGAAACAAATGTCGGAGAACGAATGGTCTGACAAAGCTATGGCAACATTTAAAAGGGAAAAAAGTGCTGCAAAAGAAGGCGAAAAAGGAGAGTGGTTTTTAAAGAAGGGAATGCCCGGTCAATGGAATATTCAGTACCATGCTATGGATTTTCAGATTACCATGCGTATGGGACTTACATCTTTTAAGCACGTAGGTATTTTTCCTGAGCAGGCCGAAAACTGGGACTATATTTATAAAACGATACGGGGTTTATCAGAAGAAAAACCAAGGGTTTTAAATCTTTTTGCTTATACCGGTGGAGCATCTATTGTAGCGAAGGCTGCAGGAGCCGACGTAACTCATGTTGATTCGGTTAAGCAGGTAATCAATTGGTCGGCTGAAAATATGGAGTTGTCCGGGTTGAAAGATATCCGCTGGATTGTGGATGATGCCATGAAATATGTGAAAAGGGAGGTTAAGCGCGGCAAAACTTATCATGGAATAATCCTTGATCCTCCGGCATACGGAAGAGGTCCTGAAGGCGAAAAATGGATCCTTGAAGAACAATTGGATGAACTAATTCAGAACTGCAGTATGCTTTTAGAAAAGAAAGATGCCTTTCTGGTATTAAATTTATATTCTATGGGATTTTCTGCAATTATAGCCGATAATATGCTTAGGATTCATTTTCCTCAGGCAAAAAATATTGAAACCGGAGAATTGTATCTTTCGGATCCGTTTCAAAAAAAATTGCCTTTAGGAATATTTTCGAGATTTAGAATTTGAAAAAAGAAAGAATGTGCCAGTGTGCCAATTAAAGAATACGGTTATCTGTTCGGCAAAGCATTCGCTTTGTCGGACTATCCTCAGAAGTATTTGCTTCCATGTTAATTCGTTAAGCATATTGCCTAATTGGCGGCATATTAATTAGTTGATATTAATCCACTTTAATGTGTCCCCAGTTTTCGCCGGAACGTATCCGGTTTAGCTGGGTATGGGTTATCCCAAATTCTTTAGCAATTTTATAAAGTTTATTTTTACCTCGCTTAAGTTTCAATTTTAAACGAATCACTTCAGTTTCTGTAAGTTTAGAGTTGGTAATCCTTCCTTTAGGTCTCGAATTAATAACATTTGGATTTGTTTTGTTGTGTTCGGTGAGTTCCTTTTGTGTAACCCATTTCAAATTTTTAAAATAATTATTTTCTTTTGAGAAGTTTAAATGAATTACAAAGTTTGAATCTAAATCCGGTTTTTCGCAGAAAAGTTCAGCCACTAAGCGATGTAACGGTTTGGTAATTTTATGCTTCCAATCGATATTCGATTTAAATGTAAAATAGCGATAACCTTTAACATTAGCAGACTTTAGTATCTTCCAGGAATTGTTTTCTTTTTTATAAATTCGAACTCTTCCATAATTTGAAATTTGATAAATGTCCGAGTCGGAAATTTTTTCAAATTTGATTTCTTTCCATTCTTCGTTCCAGTAATCTTTTGTTGGCATAGTAGTATATATAATGTCAGATTTTAAATAATATCTAACAATAACGTTTCTACAAATATAAAAAAAGATTTACAAAATAATTGTTTGATAAAAAATAATTATGTCACATTGTTGAGAAAAAGTGATCAATTTTTGTAAAAAGTTTCTTTCGGTTAACAGGTTTTGAGATGTAATCGGAAAAGCCCATTTCGATGCATTCAATTGCATCTTCAGCCATAGCAAAAGCTGTTTGCGCTATTATGGGTATATTGGGTTTAATAAGCTTAATTTTTTTAAACGCCTCATAGCCGCTCATGTGTGGCAGTCTTATGTCTAATAAAATTAAATCAATTTTAGTTTCTGTCATACAAATGCTAATGGCGTCTTCACCGGTAATTGAAAACACCATTTTAACATCGGTTGTACTCAGTATAGTTTTAAAATATTCCAGGTTCACAGGGTCGTCTTCAACCACCAGAATGGTTTTATTCGGCCATCGGTAAGTATCTGTTAAATCATAAGCCTCGTTATTGATAACCGGAGTTTCAAAATCTTCGCTAAAGGGTATTTTAATATAAAATTGAGTTCCTTTACTTTTTACCGATTCAAATCGTATCGATCCATTCATTAATTGTATCAGACCATCACAGATGGAAAGACCTAATCCTGTGCCACCAAACCTTCTGGAATGTGAGGTTTCCTGTTGTCTGAACCTCTTAAAAATATGTGGTTTCACCTCATTTGAAATACCTATTCCGGTGTCGCTTACAAATAATTCAATGATATCACCTTCAATTTTCGAAAAACCAAATTTAATTTCGCCCTTATCGGTAAATTTAAAGGCATTGGAAATTAAATTGCTTAGTATTTGATAAATTCTGGTTTCGTCTGTAAATATGACCATATCCGGATTGTCTTTATCTATTTCAAAGGACAATGAGATATGATCTTTGCCATATAATTGCTTTTCTACCACAAAGTGATCATAAAGTTGAGTAAGTAGATTTTTTAGGTTAACCCGAGTATTATTAATTTGAATTTGATTGGCTTCAAGTTTGGATATGTCTACCAAATCTTCAATAATATGTAAAAGAGATTTACTGCTTTGGGTAATAATATCAATATATTGGTCTCTTTTTTCGTCGGTTAGCACCCTCTCTTTTAATAAGCTTGCAAATCCGATAATCCCGTTCATGGGTGTTCGTATTTCATGAGATATATTAGCTAAAAAAGCAGATTTTAATCTGTCACTTTCGAGAGCTTTTTCTTTAGCGGTAATTAATTCATTTTCAGTTTGCATCTGATCGGTTATATCAGATATGATACCTGCAATACGGTGGGTTAATCCTTCATCACTGTAAATGGGAAATACTCTGGACCATAACCATGAGATTTCTCCAGAGGGTTTAATAATTCGGAATTTCTCATCGAATGGGTTTTGAATATGAAAAGAGTCCATATTCATCCAGGTAATTTGTTTTTCCCGATCAATGGGATAAAGCCATTCTTTTATTACTGAAGGATTTTTGATTAAAGTTTTTCTACTTCTTCCAATAATTTTATCAAAAACCGGATTTATATATAAAATGGCACCATCTTCAGCCAACCAAAAGATATCCTGAGTATTTTCAGCCAATTGTCTGAACCTTTCTTCGCTGGATTGTAACTGGTTGTATATTTTTTGAAGTTCATCGTTCCTTTGGCGCAATTCTTCATTAGCGCTGGTCAGATTTTGTTCCGAGTTTAAAAGTTCGTGATTTTTGTTTTTCAAAGATATTTCTGCCTTTTTTCTAATAGTTATGTCACTATGCGTCCCAACTATTCTTAGTGGTTTATCATTATCGTTGTACTCAAATACTTTTCCCCGGTTTAAAATCCAAATCCAGTTATTGTCTTTGGATTTATAACGATATTCAATAGCCCACTGGGCAGAATTACCCTGAAGATGTTTTTCCATCTGGTGTTTAACATTTTTTATATCGTCGGGGTGTATGCGCTTCATCCATTCAAACAGAGAGCCTTTAAACTCATTTGGTTCATATCCCAGCATGGTATAAAAACGCTGATCAAAGTAAACTTCGTTGGTGTCGAGACGCCAATCCCACATACCGTCATTTGTGGCTTCAATAGCCATAAATAACCTATCCCGGCTTCTCTTTAATGCATCTTCAGTTAATTTCTGGTCTGTTATATCGTGAAGGTTTCCTACTATTTTTTTTGAATTGGTGTTTAAATCATATATAATGGTATGGTTATCGCTTATCCATCTGTAAATACCTTTGGGGGGTCTGAGCCTATACACCAGAGTTTCGCTCTTATTGGTGTTTTGTTTTTCAAAATTTTTAAAATGTTCCAGAAAAATATTTTTATCAGAAGGATGGATAAAATTAACCAGGTTTTCTGCAGGCATACTCATTATTTCTTCCCTGGTTTTTCCAATTACGGAAAAAACAGAGGGGCTGACATATTCAATGCATAACGAGTCAAAATCCAGACAATATAAGATATCCCGGCTGTTTTCCAATATTTGTTCGTAAAGTTTTAAAAAATGATTATTGGTATCCGTCTGATATTCATAAGAATGGATATTGTTAGTTTTTTTTTGATTTTCGTGGAATATTATATTTTTTATAAAATTTTTTTTCATTTTTAACTTAAAGTTAACATTAGCCTATAAGTTTTTCATATATAGATACTAACTAAGATGTTAATTCAGCACTATTTTATAATATAAGTTACGCTAAAAAAATGGCTTGAAAAACGAATTATAGTATTTTTTTAAATTTGATTTTATGTTAACTTTAAGAGTTGAGGGTAATTTTTAATAGTTTTATTTATATTTATTCGATGAAAAAAACATTTTTAATATTAATTGTTTGTTTATTAGTTTTTTATAGTGCACACGGTCAAAACGCCCTCACTACAAAATCGTCAAAGGCTGAAAGGCTCTATAAAGAAGCCTTGGATAAAATTGACAGATATGATTATGAAACTGCGGTTCAATTGTTAAAAGATGCTGCTGTTGTTGATGATAAATTTGCTGAGGCTTATTTAATGTTGGGTGAAACTTATTCAGATTTGGGAAAGGATTCTCTTGCAATAATATCGTTTCGAAAATTTGTTGAAATAAACCCTGACGTTTTTC
>WSSedL1CaDRAFT_10002075_pt1 | contig 10631 bp, 16 predicted proteins | sample WetSurSL1Cattail_FD_9464 | JGI IMG/M metagenome (IMG submission 9464)
GGCTTATTAGTATAATGGTCAAAATCTTGGCATAGGTCTTAAAAATTATAATTGCCGGATCATAGCCTGCATCAGCTGATAGACTCCCCGGCAAATATCAATAGGCCCATAACTTTTATACGATATGGGGTGCTCTATTGGAACCTAATTTATTGTCCAGGCACATTGATCAATTGCTCTGGAATTCTTCATCTTCTGGTTCTTCGAGAAGTTTAACATGATTTTTAGAGGGAGATCCATATTTTTTAATCTCCTCTTCATTCATTGGCCGGCTCATTATTAGAGGCTCTTTTGAACTTCTAGAAATAGCTTGGCAGGTTTCTGAACTCACACCGGTTTTTTTAGAGACATTTGACGGCCATTCTCCTGCCAGTATTAACTCTTTAGCTTCATCAAGCTGCTTTTTAGTAGCTCTGGTCATTTTTTTCCCCCCATTAAATTAACCTCAAAATGGTATATCATTCCCTCCGCTCGTCATAAGTGGTTATTCATGTTTCAATCTGCTTGCAATTGATATCAGCAGATGTTCCAAGGCATTGTTTAATCTTTCTACCGCTAAATAAACCCGAGTCTCTTTAGCTACTTTTCCCTCAGCAATCGTTTTAATATTTATCGGGGACATGCCGGCCTCTTTTAGTTTTTTCATTTCTTTAGGCCAAGGCCGTCCCATAATAACATTCTGCTTCTGGATATATTTCAACGAGTCGGGCCAGATAGGAAGAAAGTTTAATCTGACGATCTTTTACCTCAATGATGTCATCTCCAATCTTATTAATATCTTTCATAACTTGATTGAGCCAAGGAAGTAATTCCGTGGCCCAATCAATAAAATATTTGCGTTCTTCAAGATTAATACCATTTAACATAATAAAAATTTCCCTTACAATATTTTATTAATGGATGCATAAATCGCCACTTTCTTTCCTACAAAATTTTATAGCCCCTCTGTCCACTTCAAAAAATATGTCTGAGCAAAAATCAGAGCCTAATTTTTCAATTAAGCTCTACTTTTTTGTTGGATGATTTTTTGCACCCGACAAGAACAGATTATAGATAAAATTAAAAACCTAATATTTATGGCTCATTCAAAATACCCTTTTTTTTATAAATATACCGGGGACTAGTTTCCCCGGTATTTGTATTTTTAATCTAATTTAATCTGGATTGCAGCAAATTTGCTGCAATTTGGAATTTCATGACGAAGTCGTCTTTCACGACCCGGAATACCGGAAACTGGGAGAAGAACCGCAACAACTCATGGAACAATTGAATGCTAAGTTAACTCCGGCAGGCAAAGAAATGTCGGATCGTTTCGATTGCGCCCGGACGGAGCAGATGAACCGGCAGGATGAATTGATATACAGCCAGGGATTGATGGATGGGATATTGCTGGGATATTGGGTGGCGTTAATTGGACAGGGAATGGAGAAAATCAAGGTGTGATCAACTCACCCCATCAGGAACCCGGTCGGCATGAGTTCAATTGCTGCCATGCCCCTCCCTTTGACTGACGGCGTAATATGAACGTGAAAGGGAGGGGAACAGCAATCAGGCAGCTACAGACACCTAAGTAACTGGAGGGGTGAGTCGTGTCAATTCTTGAGCGGGTTCGGGACTTAAGAAAAAATCAGACACCTAGTGAAAATATTTTGTGGCAAATACTCCGCAACCGGAAATTGGATGGATGGAAATTTGTTCGGCAATACCGATAAGATTTATATACCAGGATCAAGTAAGGTTCTTTATAGCTGATTTTTATTGTCATAGTGCCAGACTGGTTATTGAACTGGATGGAAAGATTCATGAACACCAAAAGGAATATGACGAATTTCAAACTTATTTGATTAATCAGCTCGGGATGCAAGTTCTACGCATCAAAAACGAAGAACTAAAAGATATTGCTGCCGTATCGGCCAAGATTAATGCCTTTTGTAACAACTCTACTGTACTGTCCGCTTTAGTCAACCGTGATTAATGAGTTATTACCGATTTGCCAGACACAGATGAGTTAGAGTAAAAGTCAATTTTTTAATGTTATAAAATTTATATCAAAGTTTTTCAGCTTTCATAGTTTCTACAATTCACGTTTGGCCTTTTGTTCCGCTCCCCTAAGATCTATTCCGAAAAGCATTTCAAACCATTTGTCGAAGGGTAAAATTAAAATTCCAACCATTATAGGCAAATGACAAATCGCAAAAATTATGCTTTCTTTATAAGTTGGGTAATGACCAAGTATAACTCGTATATGATGTGCGTATTTAATTGTTGTAGGAATTGCTACTGGATTTATAAGATACCACAAAATATCCAAGAATCCTGAGAATAAAATTAACATTCCACATAATGAGATTTTCAAAGTATTTCCTGGGGTTCCACCTCCGATTCGATAAGCCAAACAAGTGGTAAGAACAATCGCGGGATATAGTAATAAATATAAAATTGTATAAAATTCGCCAGACGATGCATATCCATTTGAAATCACCGCTCCACTAAAACCGAAATAACTAATACGGGGAACTAAATATCCAGCAAATATTAAAAATGGTAAAATTACCAAAATATATCCTGTTTTAAATTTATTTGGAAAAAATGCTATACTTAAAGAAATAATCATAAAAAACAAGATTTTTATCCACATTTGCCAACTATGTTCGATTTCCGATTTGTGCGGCATAAAAAGCCAAACATATAAAAAGCCCAATATTCCAAGACCCAAAAATATTAACCACAGATACCCCTCTAAAATTCGACTCTTTTTATCAATGATCATTAATTTCCCTCCAAGTTTCATTTATTTAATAATCGCATAATGTTTTTAATTATTTTTAAATATAACAAAGAGAAGAAAAAAATTTAATTCTAACTAAATAAATTCTAATGTTTTGCCTATCTGAAACTCCGATACTTGTAATACTAATAGCAGCCACGATATTTTGTCTCTAGTGGATTTACCCTGCGAACCATTTTTTGGTATATTCTTCACCTCCGTTTAACAATTTTGGCTGTAGAAGTCGTATATTCACTTATTCACAATAGAGAAAACAATATATGATTTATATAGTTAGAATATTTTATAATATATGTATAATCAATTATATGTATAAATAATGTATTTGTCAATGGACTCGATTATCTAAATAGTTTAAAAAAGTACACAATTAAAATTACAAAACAACTGTTATTCTTAATTGTTTTTTTTCGCCGGTTATGAGACTTTTTTAATTTTTTTATAAGGGGTTAGATCCTTCAGATTTAGCCGAAATATCTATAATCTAGTTAGTATCACCGGAAATTATTGGAATATTTAGAAAAGATGTTACAAGCTTGGATAATTATAAAACGTATCTCGTACAACCTTTAAAATAAATATTCATTTGATATGGATAACAAAATACGGTAAAGGAGTGTTAATTAGGGAAAAAGTTGAAAGAGCGCGGCAACTAGTAAAAGAAGTCTGTACAATGAATAGAGTATCGATTTTAGCAGGACATGTATCAAAAGACCATATACTTGTTTCAATCCACCAAATAGTTTGATTAGTGAGTTGGTCCAATATATTAATTCTAAAAAATTACTAGAAGAACATAAAGAATTAGCGAAACAGTGTTGGGGTCATAACTTTGGGGTAGAGGATACTTTGGGCCAGTTCGGGCACTGTATCAAATTAGTTAATAATTGATTATATTCAGAATCGCGATGCGTAACACGACCCGCTTAAAACGTCGTCCTTTCGGCATGATAACTCTAGTTATTACTTATTGATAAATAATTTGCAGTAATATTACTCTTTAGATATATTGGATAAATATTAATAATTAATTATATTATAGGTTTAATATTGCAATACTGTAAATTATGATATATAATTTAAATTGTAATTTTCGAATTGTTTAAATAAATGTAGTTTGCTGATGATTCAACTATGATATCACATTTTACAAATTATTTGGAAATGGGGTATTGATGATGAATAATCCAAGTATTTCAATTGTAATTCCGGTCTATAATGAAGCAAAACGAATTAAAACAACTGTGAATAAAATTGTTTCTTTTATTAAACAACGGGAAATTAATGCAGAAATTGTAATTGTCAATGACGGTAGTCAAGATGATACGGCACACGTATTAATAGAAATGTCCGGTTTACTTCCAAATCTAATGATTATCAATAACGAAATTAATCAGGGCAAAGGTAGCGCAGTTAGGAAAGGAATGTTAAGCGCCGCCGGTAATATGATCCTATTTACAGATGCAGATCTTTCGACTCCCATCGAGGAACTGGATAAATTTGTTAAAATATTGAAACAAGGAAATGATATTGTGATCGCCTCTCGTCGGATGAGAGAAAGTCGGATTAATATTCCGCAGCCATTGCATCGTCGGGTGATGGGGAAGCTATTTCAAATAATAGTTGCCACAATCATTATTAGAGGCATTAAGGATACTCAATGTGGTTTTAAGTTATTTTCCCGCGAAGCGTGTCGCCGGATTTTTGAACAACAATTATTGAGCGGTTTTGCCTTTGATGTTGAAGTGCTTTATCTAGCCAATCGGTTACAGTTTAAAGTTGCAGAGCTACCGGTTGAATGGAATGATGCGCGTGGTTCCAAAGTAATTCCATTTAAAACAAGCGTAAGCATGTTAAGAGATCTTCTATATATCAAACTTTTTTACTCATTATATTATAAAAGAGTTTCCGAACGTTATTTTTCGATTTTAAGGACTGGTGATATTAATGGCTGAAATGATTGGTAGTATTATCATTCCGACCAAGGATAAAACTTCGCGTTTAAAATTAGTTTTACAGGCTCTAGAATCTCAAGTCGGTTCGGATATTGAAGTCATAGTTGTTTTTGATGGTTGCGAGGAGAATACGTTAGAAGAGTTTCAAAAAATTACCTTTTGCTTTGAACCGGTCTTGATTATCAGTCAACAAAACATTGGACGGGCGGCAGCTCGAAATCTGGGGATTTCTCGAGCTTCAGGCAAAATAATAATTTTTTTGGATGATGATCGAATTCCCGCGCCAGATTTGGTTGAGAAACATATGGAAAAGCATTATACCGATATCGTCGTCTTAGGAAAACGAAAAGAACTGTTTTATACTGAAGAAGAAATCTTGTTGTTATCTCAGAACGATACAGTTCGCAAAAATTTTTCAGCAATAATTAAACACGCCACTTCTGAAGTTACAGCGTCTCCGCTTTTACATAAAGTGGTAACTTTGCATCCAAAAAGTCCGTTACGTTGGGTGCCTTTTTTTACGGGAAATGTATCTGTAGCTAAACAAGATTTGGAAAGGGTAGGAATGTTTGATCCGGAATATTGTGGTTGGGGATTTGAAGATGTCGATCTGGGTTACCGGCTTTACCAAGTTGGTTTACCTTTTATATATGATACTACAATAGTCAATTACCATCTTTCTCATCGCAATGGAATGAAACAGCTTCAAGCAGAAGCCCGAAGAAACCAGGACTATTTTTATTCAAAATATAAAAGTGATTTATTGGTTCGGGTGATTTTTCTGCTATATAGGATTGTTAAAATGATGAAAAACATAAAGATTTTTGCAAATAAATTCTTCCATCAAAAATATTTCAGACAACAACATTTTGAACAATCGCAAAAAAGATGAAAACCTTGGTTGAAAAGGTCTTCGATTATATAGAATATAATAGTTGGTTTTCCACTTTTATTAGCATCACAGACTTCAGGGATTTTTTAAAAAATATTGGTGTCGTTTTTATCTTTAAATGTTGTGCTTTTGCAATGAATTATGTTGTTTTAATATGGGCTGCTATTAAACTAGGTCCAGTCGAATTTGGAAAGATTGGCATAGTGGCTAATCTAGCTGTTTTTTTAACATTAATAATGGTATTTGGAACACCAAATGCTATGTATCTGTACTTGCCGCGTAGCGATCACTATCAAAAGAAATGTCTTATCAGTACTACATCATTGGGTAATTTGCTTACAATAGGTTTACTCGGGACGTTTTTATTAAAGATCAACCATTGGGTTTGTTCTTATTGTCACATTGCACCTCAGATTTGGCAAATAGGAATTTTATTTACAATCAGCAATTCCTTTTATATTGTTACCGAATCTTTTTTACGCGGACAAAAAGAGTATTATGCAATTTCCATTTTTAAATTTATCAGTACTTTGATTTTTTTTGTAGGAATGGTAATACTTTTTCGCTTCTATAGTACAATTAAATTTTCTGATTATTATTTAGTAATGATTTTTTCTTTTGTATTGTTTGGCGTAATGGTTCTATTGAAAAAAGGGTTTTTTTTTGGAGGGTTTTCCATTTCGCTCGCCAAACAAATTTATAGTTATGGCGGGATTAATATGTTAAACAGTCTATTGACAGCACTTCTTACTTCCACCGATATCTTTTTTGTAAATTATTTTTATCCCGGTAGAGATGTAGGAGTTTATTCTATTTATCAGGGCTTCGTAAAAAATATTTTTCAAGTGTTATTTTTCGAGGTATTTACCGTAGTATTTCTTCCTACGATCGCATCAATGGATAAAAGAATATTATATCAGAATATCAATAAATACTTTATGTGGTTACTGATTGGCGTTATCATGGGGATTGGGTCTATTTCCACCATTACTGTGGCTTTTTTTGGCAATAAATATGCTTTTAATCTGCTTTATATTACTTTGGGTGCAGTAGGAATCGGTTTTTATACCATTTTTCAAATTTATAACAGTATTTTTTCGATGGATGGACATAAAGGAGCTGGGTTGTGTCTGATTCCCCTTGCTGTTATGCTGCCATTCTCTTTATTATTACAACTTTTATTTACAAAATGGTACGGAATAGGTGGGACCATGACTGCAGTAATGATTATCGATATACTCCTAGTGCTAATATTTAGAATCCTAATTAAGCGAAGTTACCTATCCGGATAAGAAAATTAGGTATGTTTTAGCTGTCGGCTTGGAAGAGTGTGCACTTTATAAGGGAAATAAGGTCTTGTATAACTTTTTAGGAGGTGGAAAAAAAGCTTAATCTTTAGCCCGTTATTATTGTTTGAAACCAAAGTGGTTTAAAAATATTCTATTTCTTTAAAATATAATAATCTGAGAACAATAATTTCGGGGAGGCGTAGCATGGATATAAAATTTGTTAATACCATTATTTTTGTCAGAGATATTCAAAAATCCAAACAGTTTTATAGTCAGGTATTTGGTTTAAATATCATTGAAGATCATGGAACAATTGTTATTTTTGATAACCATTTTGTTATTCATAATGCAGCAAGTTTAATCAATACAATTTATAAACGTCCCCATATCTTTTCCCGATTTAAACAGGGTCATAAAAATCTAGTGCTTTACTTCGAATGTGATCAGCTTGAAGCTATTTATGAGCAGATCAAAAAAGAAAAGGTTAAAATAATCCATGATATAGAAGAACAAACCTGGGGACAGAAGGTTTTTAGGTTTTATGATTTTGATCGACACATTGTTGAAATTGGCGAACCATTTCGGATTAAAGATTTTGGCAATCGTAATACTGAAATTACTAGTAAAAATAGGTGGAGGTAAAAAATGCAAAGCACAAATTCTTTAAACTGGTTTAGCAAGTATATGTGGCTGATTTGTTTAATTATTGGTGGCATTGGAGCGTTAACGGTAATTTTACTAATGCCACATAAACATGAAATTGAGCATATTGCGCAACCAATATATAAACTGATTATATTTTTTATTATTATGTTAGGAATTAGTTTTTTTCCTAAAAATGTTAAATGGCATTATCTCCTTGTTTTGCTTTCAGTCTTAAGTATTTTAGCTTTTTTCATACCTAAAGTGGCGTTTTGGTGTTTTGTTGGTATTCCTCAAAACTATCCCAATTGGTCTAACGAAGTATACTCCAACATTTGGCTTTTGTTATATCCGGCAATTGTGATGTCTATCTGTTTCGCCTATCGCGTTGGTGGGGGAAATGCCGGTAAATGTTTTAAAATTGCCTTAGTTGCGGTTACCGCATTATTTTCCGGATTTATGGATCTTATGTGGAACTTGGTTAATTTTGGATGTTTCCCAAAAGATTACCCCTATGCATTTCATATTATAATTTTTTTGGGGCATGTACCAACCTGGCAAGAAGTAGTTTTATTTTTCTTAGCTCATATTCCGTTTATTATTCTGTTTTTGTGGCTACCATTTGAAAAATGGTTTAGTTTCGCCGATAAGACCTTAAATGAACTTGATTCAAAGGCTGATCGAAGTTTAACGGCCTAAAAATTCATTTAGGGTCTATAAAAGTCATTATCTTATTGAATTATGAACATCAATTTAAATTGATGTTCATAGCATGCAAAGATTTTATTGTTTAATTCGTATTTATCTTAAGTGGTCCTGTCATTAATCCAGTTTTATCTATGTTGATAATATGCTTTTTGGTTTTAAGGAGACCCTAATTTTAAAAAATGTTCTCGAAAGTGGTAAAAATCATTTGAATAATTTGATTTATCTTTTATTGCATATTGACCAATATTTGAATGTATTACTTAATAATTATGGGTCAAAAATGTATTTGATTATTTTTTTAATCCTTTTCTGTGAAACAGGTTTGGTCATCACACCTTTTTTACCGGGGGACTCCTTACTATTTGCATTAGGCGCTTTAGCCGCCCGATGTAATAATTTAAAAATCGAATATATAATTCTATCGTTATGGTTAGCTATTTTCTGTGGTGATAACACAAATTATTGGATTGGCCGTTTGTTTGGCAATAAAATTTTAGTTAAAAAAATTCGTTTCATTAAAAAGGAACATTTGGAGCAAATCCAAATGTTTTATAAAAAACATGGGGCCAAAACAGTTGTGTTAGCTCGATTTGTACCAATTATCCGTACGCTTGCTCCATTTATTACCGGGATCGGCAAAATGAAATACTTCGTTTTTATCAGCTTCAGTTTTGTTGGGGGGGGGTTGTGGGTAACAATGTTCATTTTAGGAGGGTATTATTTTGGGAATTTTCCCTTTATCATGCATAATTTTTCGTTCGCTTTTATTGGGATAATTTTGGTCTCGATTTTACCGATATTTTTGAAACTATTACGGCAATTTTTTCATAATAAGAAATCAATGAGCGGGTACTAAAAGACAAGATAGAAACAAGAAGTTCATGATGGTTGGCTCAACCGTAATCACAGTGGCGGAACATAATTCCCCATCTAAAACAGACATTTCTCCAAAGAATTCTTCGGGACCCAAGATGGCTAATATTTTTTCGGAATCTTCAACTATCTTAATAATTTTAACTTTCAAATTTGACATAAAATAAGGGTTTGGAAATCTTATCAAAATCCCCAAACCCTTAATAAACTTGGTGCTGAAGACCGGAATCAAACCGATATGGTTTTTTGGACCGAGGGATTTTAAGTTTCTTACGTTTGAACTTCTACTCAAGAAAAATGCAAAATAAGTTCAGGTTTTATTGAAAACTTGATTTACGGCGAGTGGGTAAAGGAAGCTTGGATTTTCCACGCATTAATTGATGAAATGTTAGTAATTAATGAACAGTAAGTAACCTTTTAGGAGGACTTTATGGCAATACAACACTCCGACATTACCCAACGTATCATCGGTTGTGCCATGCGAGCGCATTCCACCCTGGGTCGCTTTCAAGAAGTTATATATCAGAGGGCACTGGCTCTTGAAATGGAAGCCGAAGGATTGAATTTTGAACGGTAGAAATCCATGGCTATTTATTACCGGGGCAAGGATATCGGCACCCGGCGGGTGGATTTTTTCGTGGAAGAATGTGTGATGGTTGAGTTAAAGGCAGTAATTCAGTTGGAAGATGTCCATTATGCCCAAGCCCGTAATTATCTTGAAGCTTTTCATATCGAAGTGGGATTGTTGATCAATTTCGGGGCCAAGAGTTTGGAGTTTAAGAGAATGTACAATAATACCAGGATTAGTCAGGATTAAGCGCCTTTATAAAAGGTGACCTTTTTTAAAGGCACGGATTACATAGATTAAAGATTCTATTTCTGTATTTACCTTAAACAATTAATCAATAAGCTCAAGTGTAACATGGTAGAGAAGAAGGTACCTAACAGCAGTGAATAAATCCGTCTCATCCAAAAAATCCGTGAAATCCTGGTTTAGACAGTGTTTTAGGCAAACATAAGTTACTTACAATAAAATTCACGATATTTATCATTACTGCCTTTTCCTATTCTCCGTTCTTCCCACCAAATAATCGATACTGACCTTAAAAAAATCGGCAAATTCGATTAACATATCAAGCTTTGGCTCTCTAGTGCCGGTTTCATAACGGCTAATCGTTGCTTTTTTGGTTTTAAAAATCACCGCCAATTTTTCTTGGGTTAACCCGGCTTCTTCCCGTAAAAGTATCAATCTTTCTCCTAAGAGATTTTTTTGCCTTCCGTCATGGAGTTTTCCTCCTGAAATTCTAAATTGTTCTTTACAGTTACCAATTTGGCGACTTATAATAAAAGAAGAAAAGTTTCCTAAAAGGAAACTTTATAACTCAACTTTCGCAGCAAAGAAACAAAGAAAAACAGTTTAGTTCATTACAATTCCGGCGAATATGAACAGGAGTTGACAAATGGGCTGAAATAATATAAAAACA
>WSSedL1CaDRAFT_10002076_pt1 | contig 10628 bp, 10 predicted proteins | sample WetSurSL1Cattail_FD_9464 | JGI IMG/M metagenome (IMG submission 9464)
GAAGCCGCGCCCCGGATTAATTCTGTCACGGAAGTATGTCGGCCGGCGGCGCGTTCGTCATCTCGCCGCCGGTCTCGACTTATTGCGACACGTTCACGATGGAACGGCGGTTCTTGGGTTCGCGCACGTTGTCGCCGGTTTCGACGGCAAGATCGGCTTCGCCCACGCCGCCGGTTTTGATGGCGCTTTTCCTGACTCCCATGCCGATCAGCGCTTCCTTCACCACATTGGCGCGCCGGAGCGAAAGATGCCGGTTGTAGCCGGCAGGGCCGGAGGTATCGGTATGGCCGACGATCCTGATCTTGACCGCCGTACCGTCACGCGCGGCCTTTGCCGCATCGTCCAGCACCTTCAATTGTTCGGCGACCAGCGTCCAGGAATCGAAATCGAAGTAGACGGTAAAGGTTTCGTTCGCCGCCTCGGGTCGAGGTGCCGGCGGTTCGATTGCCGGTGGGGCCGGAGGCTGGGCCGGTTGGGCGCCTGCCGGGGGGGCCGCCGGTTTGGCGGCTTTCGGCGCTTTCGGCGTTTTAGCCGCCTTGGGTGCATCGGGCGTTTCGGCTGCTGCCGTCTTAGGTGCCGGCTTCGCCTCGGTCGGCGGGGCGATTTTCGCTTCGGTCTCGGCTAACGGCAGGGTGGTTTCCAAGGAAAGTCGGCATTGTTCGGCGGCGGGCTTTTGCGACGGTACGTCGGAATTCAACATCCAGCAGTCGTAATCGGCCTGGGCACGGGCGGCGTCGCGCGGGAACCCGTCGCGTCCGATTTCCAGTGCGCGCATCAATCGGTCGCGCATATCGTGCGCCGTCGGATTGCGGGCCGGTTCGGGGTCGATGAATTCGTCTTTGGCAGCGGAAACCGCCTTGGAGGCGAAGCCGTTAACCAGTACGGCCACGGCATTATCGGTGTCGTTCAGCGACAGCGAACCGCTGAAATCGAACACCGAATGGGAGGCTTGGCCGACGTCGCCGAACGAGCGGGCCAAAAAGCCGTAGTTGGTGAAGAGTGCCTTGTTGAAGGCGGAGGTTTCGTCCGTCGGCTTGACGTATTCGAGGTCGTCAAGTGGGGTGTTGTTGACGCATCCGGAAAGCATGAGGCTCATGCTCAGAAGCGCCGCGCCAGCGGCTGCCGACCTGATCAGCCCGTTCAGCCTGAAGTTGGCCATGTGGATTCTCCCAGTTGAGGCGTCAACAACGATTCGCAAGACAGTACGCATATCCTATAGCCGGTTGCCGCGACAAGGTTAAGTGTCCGTTTCGATAGGCGGTTTTTTGAGGCCGGCGGGGCCGGCGTAAACCTTCCGTTGAGGTATATGTCGCAGAATTCTCCCGAGGAGCCCGTCCAAGGATTTGCGGCCGTCATGAAGAACGTTGAGCCGGTGATTGCCAAGGCGCGCGCCGAACGGCGCAAGTTCCGGCGCATTCGCGTCAACGTGCCCGGCAAGCTGTTTCTGCCCGACACCGGCGTCGAGATACCCTGTACTGTCATGGACATGTCGTCGGGCGGCGCACAGGTGCATTGCGATGCCTCGCTGCAGAAGGGCACCCGCTTCGTTCTCTACGTCGACGGTTTCGGCCGGTTCGAAGGGACCATCGTCCGGCTCGACGGCTACGGTTGCGGGCTGCATTTCGCTTCGACCGCACTCAAGCGCGAACGCACCGCCGAACAACTGACCTTGTTCGCCAACAAGGGAATGGTGGATACCACCACCTTGCGCCGGCACGATCGGGCACCGACCAAAGGGTTGACCCGCTTCACCCGTCACGACGGTCAGATCATCCCGTGCGAGGTGCTCGATCTGTCGCTCGGCGGCATCTCGCTCAAGACCGAGGTGAAACCGCCGATCGGCGAGTTCGTGCTGATCGGCCAGTTGGCGGCGCGGGTCGCCCGCCACCACGCCGAAGGCATCGGCCTTCAGTTCGTCGGCGTCAACTTCAACAATGCCGAATCGGTTCGCGATCAGTTGTCGATGTCGCGATAATCATATGTACAGACCCTAATTCAGCCCCAGCTCCGCCCGTTTTTTCTTCGGCAGTTTCGCCGCAATCATCGCGTGGGCCTGTTCGAGATAGGCCTTCACGTCTTTGTCCGGCAGCGCATCGATTCGTTTCATCGTCACCCAGCCGGCACGGGCAAGATAGGGCGCCGGCACGATGTCCGGTAATTGGGTGAGGATGAAGATACTGGTCTCGCTCGCCTTGAAATGCAGTTCGTGCGGCTTCTGCTCCTTGGGGCCGAGCATGGCGAACATCTTGCCGCCGACCTTGTAGACCCGCATGCCTTCCCACTGCACCGTCAGCGTCGCGGCAGGCAGGGCGAGACAGAATTTTTCGATCGTCGCGTGGCGCATTTTTGAAACCATCGAGGTTTGCGCGGCGGCCATCCGGGGGCGCGCTTGCGCGCAACGGATTATTTCAGCGGCAACATGGCGGGTTTGAAGAAACCGTCGAAACGGCGCGGATCGCGCCAGATGGCCAATGCGCACAACACGGCGCATGTCGTAACCACGGCCGCGGCGCCGAGCACGCCTTCGGCAAACGAATTGAAGACGCAGGCGAAAGCGGTCAGAAGCCCGCTCGGCGCCAAAAACAGGAACGTCGCTTCGCGTTCGCGCAAGGTGAGCATGATGGCAACGGCGGGGACGGCTACCGAGGCGAGCACCTCGGCCAGTCCGGCGCCGGGGGGCAACGACAGATAGGCGCCGGCGCCCCAGGCAAATCCGGTATAGATCAACGTCGCGCTCATGCTGGCGGCGAACCGCTTGAGTCGCAAGCGGGCAAACGGCCGTCGAATGGTGCGGGCATAGCGGTAAAACATCGCCAGCGCGGCCGACAGCGCAAAGGCGAGCCAAAGCATTTCTTGGAACACCGACGTTCCGCCGAGCAAAACGACGCCCGCCGGCGCCAGTAGCGCCAGCGCCAGCGACGTATGGAGACTACCGCCCAACAGATTAGCCAAACGCGCGGTTTCTTCCGCCTCGACGTGCAACCGCGCCAATTTTTCGAGCGACGCATAGCTCTGCGGATCGCACGATTCGCACAGCGGCGTCGGCGGTTCGATGAAATGCTCTCGCTGGCCGTTCGCCAGGGATGCCATGCTGCTCTCCCGCGTCAGAGTCGACTTTGCGTGCAGCCTCGCTTGCGACTATTAAGATTGTCTTAATGCGAAAATTAACAAACGGAATGCTGTAATGGGCAATGGTAAACGGAGTTGTTCGGCGGCGGTGGTGTTCGATCTCGAATTCACCGCTTGGGAGGGCGTATTGCCGACACGCTGGATGCGGCCGGGCGAATTCAAGGAAATCGTCCAGATCGGTGCGTTTTTGGTCGACGACAACTTCGTTCCCCTCGATTCGTTCGAAAGACTGGTGCGCCCGCGGATTAATTCCGTGCTGTCCGATTATCTGGTCGATCTCATCGGCATCACCAACGCCGACATCGCCGCGCGCGGGGTGGATTTTCTCGATGCCTATCGCGCCTTTCTGGCGTTTGCCGACGGCCTGCCGTTGTTCGCCTACGGCCGCGACGATCTGGTGTTCGAGGACAACTTGCGGCTCTACGGCATCCGCGGCGAGGCGAAGATTCCGCCTTACACCAACGTGGTGCATTGGATGGGCGAGCAGGGCATCGACATCCGCAAGGCGCATTCCTGCAACGTCGGCCCGGCGGCCGGCGTGCCGTTCCAGGGCCACGAGCACAACGCGCTCGACGACGCCCGTTCGGTGGCGGCGGGCATCAACGCCCTGCTGAAACGCGGCGCGCCATCGCCGCTGATTTCCCCACCGTCCGTCGACGAAACGGAAGCCGGGCGCATCGTCCGGGCGCTGAAACTGGAACCACATCCCGAGGGCGGGGCGTTCCGCGAAACCTTCCGTGATCCGGCGGGCGTTGGCGGACGGGCGCATTCCACCGCGATCTATTATCTGTTGCGCGCCGGCGAGGAATCCAAAAGCCATCGCATCGACGCTGCCGAGGTCTGGCATTTTTATCGGGGTGATCCGCTGGAGCTGACGATCCGCGAGGAAGGCAAGCCGGCAATACGTCATGTGCTCGGCCCCGACGTGACGCGGGGCGAGGAGCCGCAAATCGTGGTGCCGGCCCGCGCCTGGCAAAGCGCCAAGCCTCTGGGCGCCTATGCCCTGGTCGGCTGCACCGTCGCGCCGGGGTTCGTGTTCGAGACCTTCGAGATGGAATAATAGAGCAGTGTGTTCGCTTCTACGCGAAACGTTGCGGCCAAACAAAAGGATGGTTCGGCGCGCCGGTTCTGTATGAGGGCGGACCGAAACGACACTAGCAGTTTGCTGAAAAACTCAGAATCCGGCGCTTGATCTTCTTTTATATCCGCGTCATCGGCGTTTGGGCGCGTGGACAAGCCGGTGTCGACAGCTCCCGGCGGAGTGCCTTTCGGCATGGCCGATGCTATTTTTCCGGCGAAAAAATCGTGCAGCGGTGTTTGCCGCCAAAACGACGGCAACGGATTTATCCGAATACCGAGACGCCCAGCGTATCCAGCACCAGGAACAGATTGAGGCTCAACACCACCGCGGCGGCGATGCTTGCAGTCAACGCGGTTTTGCGCGTCGCGGCGAAGACGCCCATTACTTTAGGATCGCGGCTTAGCACGATTAGCGCGATCATCGGCACCGGCAGCACCAAGCTCAGCACTACCTGGCTCATCACCAGCGAATGGGTCACGTCGGCACCGGCGAATACCACCGCGAAGGCCGGCAGCATGGTGAGGGCGCGGCGGACCCAGAGCGGGATTTTGAAGCCGACGAAGCCCTGCATGATCATCTGACCCGCCATAGTGCCGACCACCGAGGACGAAATGCCCGAGGCGGTCAGTGCGATCAGGAACAGTCCGGCGGCGGCCGATCCCAGCGCCGGGATCAAGGTGCGATAGGCGTTCTCCAGCGAGGCGACCTGATCGGCTTGGCCGAAAAAGGCATGCGCCGCCATCATCACCATCGCCATGTTGACGAAGCCGGCGATGCCTAACGCCACCATCACCTCGCGGTTGGAATAGCGGATCAGCTTAGTGCGGTCGGCATCGTCGCGGATGGGAGCGCGGTCCTGGGTCAAGCCGGAGTGCAGGAAAATCGCGTGCGGCATCACCGTCGAGCCGATCACCCCCACCGCCAGCAGCAGCGCGCCGCCGTCGGCGATATGCGGCACCGCCAGGCCGTGTGCGGCGGCGGCGATGTCGGGCGGGGCGATGAACAGCTCGGCGATATAGGCGACGGCGATCACGGCGACGAAGGCGCCGATGATCAGCTCCATCGGGCGAAAGCCGGCGCCTTGGACGGTCAGAATGGCATAGGTCAGCACGCCCATCGCCACCATCGCCCATTCCAGCGGCATGCCGAACAGCAGCATGAAGCCGACCGCGCCGCCGAGGAACTCGGCCAAATCGGTGGCCATCGCGGCGATTTCCGAGGCACCCCACATCGCGTACACCGTCGGCTTGGAAAAGCGCGTGCGCGACAGTTCGGCAAGGTTGTGTCCGGTGACGATGCCCAGCTTCGCCGCCATTGCCTGAAACAGCATGGCGGTCAGGTTGGCGGCCAGCACCACCCACAGCAGCGAATAGCCGTAGCGCGCGCCGGCCTGGATGTTGGCGGCAAAGTTGCCGGGATCGAGATAGGCCACCGACGCCACCACCGCCGGGCCGACGAAGGGAAGCGCGGCCTTGAAGCCGCGGCGGTCGCCGCTCAAAGCCCCGCCCATGGCGATGCTGGCGCGCAGGCTTAGGGTCGTGGGAGGCGAGGGGGCGCTGACATCGATCACGGACATGATAGCCAATCCTGCTGAACGCTATTGTTCAGAATGTAACTAAGACTTAGTTGCATGTCAAGGTGGCAGGTGGATTTGGTCAAGGCGGGAGGGGTTGGAAGGTGGGGGGCAATGGCAAGACGAGGATGCCGACGACCAATGTATGTTTGGTCTGGGCCTAATTGTTATTTTGGTAGCATTTCATTTTTACAATCGATTCCGGCCTCACTCGAGCCTTGACCGGAAAACGCCGGATGAGGCCTACTTCAATCCGTTGCCGTTGCCGTTGCCGTTGCCGTTGCCGTTGCCGTTGCCGTTGCCGTTGCCGTTGCCGCATGACGGCCCAAATCCGGTGCAGGTTCCGCGTACCAATACGGAAATTCCGTTCGAATTACCGGTGTCGCCTCCCTAGCGACAAATCCCAAGGCGCTTTCATGCTAAAACAACAAAAAATTATCTTTGTGACGGTTACGTACAAACGAGCGGGTCGAATCGAATTCTTGCAGCGCCATATCGATTTTCTTATCTCGAAAATCACCAATTTCAGATGGATTGTCGTCGAAGATGGCGATAGGACCGACGATGAGGTCGCGGCGCTTCTTGATGGCTACAATGCGACTTACCTGAATATCGGGCCGACCAAAGACAAGGGGAACGTCCAACGCAATTTGGCGCTCGAGTACATACGCGATCACAAGTTGGAAGGCGTCGTCTACAACATGGACGACGACAATTTGGTCTATCCGGCCCTTTGTGACGAATTGCGCAAAGTCAATCGTGTATCGATCTTTCCCGTCGGTAATCTCGGCTCGGTGGGGATCGAACGGCCGGTGATCGTGGGTAACAGCATCATAGGCTGGATGGCAGGATGGACGGAGCGCAAATATCCTGTCGACATGGGCGGTTTTGCGCTTCCATCGCAATTTTTGTTCGATAAGCCGTCGCCCATATGGCAACACGAAGGCATCGGTGGAGAGACGGAATTTATTGAGCGCTTTGCAGCCTCCATACAGGAAATCGATTTCTCGCTCTGTCACTGGAACAAAATGTGCCTCGTTTTTCATAACGAACCTTTGTAAGGGGGACGGCCTTGTCGCTGTTTGATCATGCGGACCTTATCGTCGTAGGCGCGGGTCTCTATGGACTGACGATCGCGGAAAGAGCCGCATCGAACGGGCATCGTGTCGTCGTTATCGACAAGCGCCCGCATATCGGGGGAAATGCATTCAGCTATAGGGACGATTCCACCAATATCGAAATCCATAAATACGGCCCCCATTTTTTTCATACCAACAACGAAGAGGTTTTTACCTATCTTTCCAATTTTACGGATTGGTATCCCTTCGAACTGCGGGTTTGGAGCGCATCGGGCGGTAAGATCTATCCGATGCCGATTAATTTGGGCACGATTTGTTCGTTCTTGAACCGGTATCTCTCGCCCGGCGAGGCGCGAAAATGGGTGGAGGAAAGCGCGAAAGAAATCGCCGAGCCGCGCAATTTGGAAGAAAAGGCGATTTCGCTTATCGGCCGCCCGCTCTACGAAGCGTTCATCCGCGGTTATACCAAAAAGCAATGGCAAACCGATCCGCGCGATCTTCCGGCCGAAACTATCGCACGACTGCCGGTTCGGTTTACGTTCGACAGCCGTTACTTTAACGACAAGTGGCAGTATATGCCTAAAGACGGTTATGGCGCTCTATTCGAGAAGATGGCCGCGCACCCCAACATATCGCTGCGCCTCAATGTGGACTGGCGAGATTGCCGACAGGATGCTTCGAAGGCTTTGGTCGTTTATACGGGCGCCATCGACGGTTATTTCGATTATCGTCTCGGGGCGCTCGGCTGGCGTACGCTTGATTTCGAGGCCGAACGCCTGAAAGGCGATTTTCAAGGCTGTGTAACCGTAAACTACGCCGATGAAACCGTGCCGTGGACGCGCATCGTCGAATACAAACACGTCCGCCCCGAAACGGTCTGCGGCGACGAGACCATCATTATGAGGGAGTTCAGCCGCTCGGCCGGACGGGGCGACGAACCGTATTACCCGATCAACACGTCGGCGGATAAAAATCTCTACGCGAGTTATGTCGAACTCGCGAGGCGGGAAAGTAATGTTTTTTTCGGGGGACGCTTGGGGGGATACAGTTATCTCGACATGCATCAAGTTGTGAACAGCGCATTGAAGGCCTTTGAGAGCAAAATCGGGCCGCGTCTCGGGCAATGCCGCAAATAATTGGGGGCGGAGTCGATTTTAATTCCGGCCCGCGACGGATGAATTTCGATCCGCGTGCAATATGCGCAAGGCCGGATTCCACTTTTCTGTGAAGCGCTCCAGAGCGCCGCGCCTTCAGACGGAATCGGCGCACCGCTCTATCCCTTTGGTTGGTCGCAACTTTCCGCGCAAAAGTGAACACACTTTTGCGCACGTTGCTCTAGCCGACGGCTACGTAGCTTCTTGCCAGTGCGGCGAAATCGGCGACGGTAAGGTTTTCCGCCCGCAACGTGGGATCGATGCCGGCGGCTTGGCACAGGCCGATGGCGTCGGGAGCAAGCGTCTTCAGACTTTGGCGCAGCATCTTGCGGCGTTGGCCGAACCCTGCGGCGGTGACTTTTTCCAGCGTACGAAGATCGCATGGGGCGACGGGGGCGGGCAGCGGCTCGATGCGCACCACCGACGAGGTCACCTTGGGCGGCGGTACGAAGGCGTTGGGCGATATGTCGAACAAAATTTTCGCATTTGCCCGCCAGCCGGTCAGCACCGACAACCGGCCGTAAGCCCGGTCGCCGGGCACAGCGCAAATCCGTTGCGCCACTTCCTTCTGGAACATCAGCGTCATGCTGGCCCACGGCGGCGGCCATGCCTCGGCCGACAGCCATTTCACTAGCAGCATGGTGGCGATGTTGTAGGGCAGGTTGGCGGCAATGCGGAACGGTGCGTCGAACAGCGTTTTTTCGTCGATGGTCAGCGCGTCGGCGGAAACGATCTCAAGCTTGCCCGGATAGGCCACGGCCAAACTCGCCAGGGCGGCCACGCACCGTTCGTCGCGCTCGACCGCGACCACCTTGGTCGCCCCCTCGGCCAAAAGCGCACGGGTGAGCCCGCCGGGACCGGGACCGACTTCGTAGATCGGGTTGTCTTTGGCGCCGGCGGCGCGGGCGATGCGTCCGGTCAGATTGAGATCGAGCAGAAAATTCTGGCCGAGCGATTTCTTTGCCGCCAAACCGTATTGCGCGATGGTGTCGCGTAAGGGGGGCAGGCGGTCCGGCCCGTTAGCGGGAGCGGGCATCGGCCATCTTCGCCGCCAGCTTGACCGCGGCGACCATGCTGCGGGTGTCGGCGATGCCGCGACCGGCAATGTCGAGCCCGGTGCCGTGATCGGGCGACGTGCGCACGATCGGCAGGCCGAGAGTAACGTTGACGCCTTCCCAAAAACTCAGGGTCTTGAGCGGGATCAGGCCTTGATCGTGATACATGCACAGTGCCGCATCGTAGTGCTTGCGCGCTTCCTCGTGGAACATGGTGTCGGAGGGCAGGGGGCCGAACACTTTGTGGCCGTGTGCCTTGAGCGTGGCGACGGCGGGAATGATGACGTCCTTCTCTTCGCCGCCGAGGAGGCCGTCTTCGCCGGCATGCGGATTGAGACCGGCCACCGCCAGCCGCGGCGCCGGCAGGTCGAAGTCGCGCTTCAAGGCTTCGAGCAGGATCTCCGCCGTTTCCAGGATCCGTTCGCGGGTGATCGCCTGCGGCACCTTGCTCAAGGGAATGTGGGCGGTCAGCGGCACCACCCGCAAATCGTTGCTGGCCAGCATCATCACCGCGCGTTTGGCGCCGGTCAGCTCGGCGAGATAGTCGGTATGGCCGGGAAACTTGAAGCCGGTTTCCATCAGCGCCGCTTTGTGAATCGGGGCGGTGACGACCGCGGCGGCTTCGCCCTTCATTGCCATATCGACGGCGAGCGAAATCGCCTCGATGGTGGCGGCGGCGTTTTCCGGCGAGGTGCGGCCGGGTTTGCGTATCGCCCGCGCCGTGGTGGGAATGATCTCACCGCTGGGAATTTCGCTGCACAGTTGGAACACGTCGGGATCGCCGACCAGTTTCAGCGGGCGCTGGCCGATGACGCCGTTGAAGGCGGCATAGGTGTCGGCGGCAATCTCCGGCCCGATACCGCAGGGATCGCCCATCGTAACAAGAATCGGCGCTTCCGGTGCGAACCTAACCGGGGTCATGGCTTTTTGGCCGGTTCCGTTTTGTTGTCCGTCCCGGCAGGCTTTTGCGCCTCGGCGGTTTTCAGGGTATCGCGGGTTTCAATGGTCGCCGCCCGCCGCAAGTCGCGGCCGTAGCGGCGCGCCATGGCGCTGATCTGTTCTTCGAACAGTTGCTGCTCGATCTCCTCGCGGGTCGGCAGCTTGTATGCCTGCAGTTTTTCGATCGGCTTGTCGCAGCGGGCGAAGATCTCCACCCCCGCCGTGGACAGAAACGGCTTGGCGATCCGGCCGGGTTCGGTCTTGGCCATTTCCTCGCGAATCTGCGGGCTCAGTTCGGCCAGCTTCGCCGATCCCAGATTCATGAACACCGCTCCCTGGATGTTCTTGGATACCGTCGCCAGCCCTTGGCAATTCGGCACCCGCTGGGCCAACTGGTTGGCGATGTTCATCGCGTTGTCCGTCAGAGCCTTGGACGGTTTCAACCCCAACGGCAGCAGCAGACGGGCGAGTGGCAAACTGGCCGGCAGCTCCCGATCTTCCGGTTTGATGTCCTCGATCTTGGTGCCGGCCGGCTCGAAGCGCTGCAACAGCATCACAAGGTAGTAGCCGCCGGTGGCGCGGATCGGCTCGGACAGTTCGCCGGTTTTCATCTTTCCC
>WSSedL1CaDRAFT_10002077_pt1 | contig 10623 bp, 8 predicted proteins | sample WetSurSL1Cattail_FD_9464 | JGI IMG/M metagenome (IMG submission 9464)
GGTGATCTGGCAGAATTTAGCGTCATGGAGGAGTATAAAAAATCTTTTATTGATTTGGCAGGTTTGCTTAACCTAAGGCCTACTTATGCTGTCTGCGATTTGCACCCGAATTACAGTTCTACTCATTTTGCAAAATCATTAGGTCTCCCTGTACTTCAGGTACAGCATCATCATGCGCACATCGCCTCTGTTATGGCAGAGCATGAGCTTAAGAATAAGGTAATCGGTGTTGCCTTTGACGGTACGGGCTACGGAACGGACGGAAATATCTGGGGCGGAGAGTTTATGATTTGTGAAGGCGCCGGGTTTATCAGAGCGGCACATTTAAAGTATATGAAAATACTTGGTGGGGATCAATCGATGAGAGATGCAAAAAAGACCGCCACCTGTTATCTGCTTGGTGCCGATATGTCCGAATATATTGCAGATGAACGAATAGATATGATAAAGACAGCACTGGGTAACAATATTAATACAATCCTTTCCTCAAGTATGGGAAGATTGTTTGATGCTGTTGCATCCATTATAGGCGTGGGGCAGGAAAGCCGTTATGAGGGAGAATGTGCGGCACTTCTTGAAAAGGAAGCTGTTTTGGCACTTAAGGATCAGAGCATAGCGGAAAAGCTTACATTTGCAATTTCAGAAAAAGATGAGATAATAGAAATAGATTCCAAACCGCTACTGGAAGCACTTTGCAGGCTGAGTAGTGTGAATTATAAAAAGAATAATTCACACAGCAAATTTGTGCCTGCGGCCCAAAGTTTGCAGGTTATGAAGAAAGACGTGGTTATTAAGATGCAAGACACAAAGGCGTTGGCACTTGGGTTTCATTATGCCACAGCAGAAATGATAACCGTAATCTGTGAAAAATTGAGAACCAGATATGGAACAGATACAATAGCACTTAGCGGAGGAGTATTCCAGAATACGATTTTGACAGAGCAGACCTGTAAGCTTTTAAGGCGGAAGGGTTTTGAGGTGTATTTGAATAGGGCGGTTCCCCCAAATGACGGAGCAATCAGCCTTGGGCAGACCTATATCGGTCTAAAGAGTATGGATTAAGAAAGGTTGGCTAATATGTGTGTTGCGGTACCCGGTAAAATTATTGAGATAAATGGCGACTTTGCAAAAGTCAATATCATGGAGAATATTACGCAGGCTAATATCAAGCTGGTATCCGTGAAGGTTGGAGATTATGTATTAATTCATGCCGGTTGTGTGATTGAGGTATTGAAAAAGGATGCGGCCGAGGAAATATTATGGATGTTTTCGGAACTTTTGGAGGGAATGAATGAAGACACTGCAGCAAGTAAAGGATGAATTGCGCCAGTATAATGGAAAACCCATTAAAATTATGGAGGTCTGCGGAACTCATACCTCAAGTATCTTCAAAAATGGGATTCGGAGCCTAATATCTTCGAAAATACAGCTCATTTCCGGCCCCGGCTGTCCTGTCTGTGTTACCTCCTCTTCCTATATTGATAAGCTTGTGGAATATTCGATGAAGGAGAAGCATTGTGTGCTGACCTTTGGGGATATGATGAAGGTTAAGGGAAGTAAGCTGTCCTTAACTGGTGCAAAAGCAGCGGGAGGAAGGGTACAGATCTTATATTCCCCGTTATCGGCGATTCAACTTGCTAAGGACGATGAAAATACGAAGTATATTTTTGCGGCGGTTGGTTTTGAGACGACAACTCCAATCTATGCTTTGATGCTGGAGGAGATAATAAGCAACAACATAAAGAATCTCAAACTGTTGACCTCCGTGAAGACAATTATTCCGGCACTACAATTTATCTGTGAAAACGAGAAAAATATTGATGCCTTTCTGAGCCCGGGTCATGTCAGCGTAATTATCGGTAGCTCGGCTTACATGGAACTTGCAGAAAAATATCAGAAACCCTTTGTTATCGCCGGTTTTGAGGGAGAACATATTCTGGCTGCCGTTTATGAAATACTTAGTCAATTGGGCCGTCATCAGCCGGAGGTTAAGAACCTGTACGTGAGCGCTGTATCCGAGGAAGGGAATCAAAAGGCAAGTGCCCTGATTAGTCGTTTTTTTGAACGTACGGATGATTACTGGCGAGGAATCGGGTTAATCGAGAATTCAGCTCTTAGGTTACGTGAGGAATTCAAGGAATACGATGCCGGAAGCAGCTTTGAGTACCGGGAGGAACATATGCCGAAAGGTTGCAGATGCACCGATGTTATTTTGGGGCGGATCAGCCCGGAGGAATGTCCGTTATTTCAGACAGTCTGTACACCGATGGATGCCATTGGGCCATGTATGGTTTCTACGGAAGGCGCCTGTGGCATATGGTATAAGAATAGGGAGCGGAGGTAGTCATGAAAATCGATATGTCCTATGGGAGTGGCGGAAAACAAACCGGTAATCTGATTCATGAGGTCTTTTTAAAGCATTTTAACAATAAAACATTGAATAAGCTTGAGGATGCGGCGGTGCTTTCCGTGAGCGGCAAGATTGCATATACGACGGATTCCTTTGTGGTTACCCCTTTGTTTTTTAATGGAGGAGATATTGGAAAGCTGGCGGTCTGCGGTACAGTGAATGATCTTTCGATGATGGGTGCCAGACCAAGGTATCTGACGGCGGGATTTATCATAGAAGAAGGCTGCGAACTTGCTCTGATTGAGAAAATCGCTGAATCTATGGCCGCTGCGGCAAAGGAAGCAAAGGTAATGATTGTAGCGGGCGATACCAAAGTAATCGAAGGAAATGGCGGAATCTACATTAATACCTCGGGAATCGGCGAGATTATGAAAGAAAAGATTAGTATAACCAACTGTCATGTCGGCGATGTTGTAATTCTGTCCGGTAATTTGGGAGAACATCATGCAGCGATTCTGTCAGGTCGGATGGGAATTGAGAATAATATTAAGAGTGACTGTGCTCCCCTGAATTCGATTGTTGCAGGTCTTCTCAAAGAAAACATCAATGTTCATTGTATGAGGGATGTCACACGCGGAGGACTCGCAACCGTCTTGAATGAAGCAGCAGACAATTCCTCTTGTGCCATTGAAATCTGGGAGGAGGCTCTACCGGTAAGCAGTGAAGTGCAAGGCTTTTGTGATATACTCGGACTCGATCCGCTTTATATGGCAAATGAGGGTAAGATGATTGCGGTTGTTCCGGAAGGACAGGCAGAGAAAGCTTTGATGTCGGTACAGAAAAGTAAATATGGGAAAAATGTAAGAATAATCGGAAGAGTATTGGAAGGCAGCGGAGTCCGCATGAAGACAAGACTGCAGGGTAGCCGGACGATTGATGTACTATACGGGGAAGGTTTGCCAAGAATCTGTTAATCTGAAGTTAATGGGATTAAAGACCTACGAGGTTCGTACAGTGACACTCGCATCTTGTTCTTACGGGTATTGTGTATGTTAATGAAAATAACAAATGTAATATATTTATATAGCAAAGAGGTAGACTACTATGGAAAACAACAGAACAAATTACATGCCGGCGGAGTGGGAGCAGCATGAAAGAACCTTGATTCAATGGCCGGTCAGACCTTCTCTGGTCTTTCCGGATCATTATAATTTAGTAAGACAGGGCTATGTCGAGGTCATAAAAGCGATAGCTGAATTTGAGAAGGTGACAGTACTGGTGAATGAGAATACCTTGGAGGAAACAAAAGAGCTTTGCAAAGATAAGGCAGAGCTTCTTGTTGTACCTCATAACGACGGATGGTGCAGGGATAGCGGTCCGACTTTTTTATGGAACAGTGCTAAGAAACTGTCAGCTGTGAACTGGAAGTTCAATGCCTGGGGTGAGAGATTCGCTCATTATGATTTGGATAATGAAGTGGCGCCCAGGGTGCTGGAACACTTTGGGATTTCGTATATAAATGCACAGATCGTAATTGAGGGCGGTTCCATCCATGTTGACGGTGAAGGAACCTTACTGACCACAAGGGAATGCCTACTAAATAAGAACCGCAATCCGCAACTTACCATAGTTGAGATTGAGGAGGAAGTAAAACGTCAGGTGGGTGTATCAAAGATTATCTGGCTAAATCACGGGTTGTTTGGTGATGAGACTGACGGACATGTGGATAATGTAGCATGCTTTGCAAAGCCGGGAGTCATAATAATGCAGACCTGTTCCGACCCTGGGGATCCAAATTATGAGATTACGATGGAAAATATGGAGATATTGAAGAATTCTATCGATGCCTGCGGACGAAAGTTAGAACTAATTCAAATTCCACAGCCACCGGCAAGATATTATGAGGATATCCGTTTAACCTTGAGCTATTTGAATTTTTATTTGGTGAACGGAGGTATCATTCTTCCGGTATTTGGTGAAGATGCTACTGATTCTGATAATAAGGCAGAAGAAATTCTGAAGCAGGTATTTCCTGATCGAAGAATAGTAACAGTGGACGGAATGGCTCTGATTAAAGAGGGAGGTAATGTGCATTGTATTACCCAACAGATGCCGAAAGGAATCAGATAAGATAAGAGATATGATATTAGGTAATAGAAGAAGTTACAGAAGAAATAAGAGAAGGATAAAAATCAATATAATTAGTATAATTGCAATGTATTATAAATCGATGAATGAAATCAGCTCTTTATGAAAGAAGGTTCAGGATGAGAAAAGTGATAGTAGCGGCGTTGCAGATGAGTTGTACTGATCAAATAGATGATAATATTGAGAAAGCAGAACGTTTGGTAAGACAGGCTGCAGCTCAAGGCGCACAGATTATTCAGATACAGGAGCTTTTTGAAACCCTGTATTTCTGCCAAAAGGAAAAGCCGGAATATTATAGCTATGCTACCGAAACTGATAAAAATAAGGCAATCTTACATTTTAAGAAGATTGCAAAGGAGCTAGGAGCCGTTCTTCCCATTAGCTTTTATGAGAAAAAGAATAATGCAAGATATAATGCATTAGCGGTCATTGATGCTGACGGCGAGGTGCTTGGAGTTTACCGAAAAAGTCACATTCCGGATGGCCCGGGCTATGAAGAAAAATATTATTTTAATCCCGGTGATACCGGCTTTAAGGTATGGAATACAAAATACGGTAAGATTGGTGTAGGCATCTGCTGGGATCAGTGGTATCCGGAAGCGGCAAGATGTATGGTTCTTATGGGTGCGGAGATACTGTTTTATCCTACCGCAATCGGTTCAGAGCCGGAGAATACAGAAATCGACTCAAAGGATCACTGGCAGCGCTGTATGATCGGGCATTCTGCCTCCAATTTGGTACCCGTTGTGGCCTCCAACCGGATTGGTACGGAGAAGATAGAAGATTCCAGCATAAACTTCTATGGCTCTTCCTTCATCACCAATGCAACCGGGGAAAAGGTGGCTGAGGCAGGAAGAACAGAAGAAACAGTTCTTATTGCAGAATTTGATCTGGATATCCTCACGGATCAGAGAATTGAGTGGGGGATATTCCGAGATCGCAGACCGGATCTATACAAAGCCATCTTGACTTACGACGGAGAAGTCAAATAAGAAAACACCGGCATGTTGTACTGAGCTTGAAGTAAGTGGATTGCGGTAATATTCACCGGGATTTCTATCAGTAACCGTCCCTAGGACGATACATCGAAAATGATACGTATTATTAAACATTCCATTTTGTATAAAAATCATGTATAATGAATTAATAGTAATTATTACTATTAATGCCTTGAGTAAGAATTATATAGGATGCAGAAATGCCGATTTTGGGCAGAATGGAGACAAGATGAAGGTCGTCGTAATTGGGTGTACACATGCAGGCACAAGTGCAGTAAAAACTATTATGAAAGAAAATCCGTCCACAGAAATAACTGTTTTTGAGAGAAATGATAATATATCGTTCTTATCCTGTGGAATTGCTTTATATGTTGGTGGAGTGGTTAAGGATCCGGCAGGTCTGTTTTACTCAAACCCTAAGGAACTACAGGCTTTAGGCGTGAACGTTAATATGAAGCATAATGTAAAGAGTATTGATACCATCGCCAAGAAAGTCACGGCAGAGAATCTGCTTACCGGAGAAGAAGTTGTAGTAGACTATGATAAATTAGTTAATACAACCGGCTCATGGCCGATTATTCCTTCGATTCCAGGTATTGATTATAAGAATATAGTGTTATGTAAGAATTATGAACAAGCCAATGAAATAATTCGTATTTCAAAGGATGCCGGCAAAGTTGTCATAGTCGGCGGAGGTTATATAGGAATTGAGCTCGTGGAGGCCTTCCATAATTTTGGCAAAGAGGTAATCTTGATTGACAGTCTTGAACGAATCATCAGTAAATATCTTGATAAGGAATTCACGGATGTTTTGGAGGCGGATCTTGAACAGAGGGGAATTGCACTTGCGCTGAATCAAACCGTTCAGAGCTTTCATGCTGATGCGGAAGGCAAGGTTACATCGGTAATGACCACGAAGGGAGAATATGGGGCGGACTTGGTGATTCTTTGTGTAGGATTTCATCCGAACAATGAATTGCTTAAGGGAAAGGTTGATATGCTTCAAAACGGCGCGATTTTGGTGGATGATTACATGAGAACCAGTAATCCGGATATCTTTGCGGCAGGAGACAGCTGCTCGGTGCATTATAATCCAAGCGATGGGCAGGCCTATATTCCGTTGGCTACCAATGCTGTTCGTATGGGAATGTTGATAGGTAAAAACATCATAAAACCAATGGTAAAGTCTCGTGGAACGCAAGCCACCTCAGGTCTTAAATTGTTTAGAAATAATATCGGATCAACCGGTGTTACCGCAGGCAGTGCTGCACAGTTTGGACTTAATGTTCGTGCAGTCGTGCTTAAGGATAATTATCGACCGGAGTTTATGCCAACAACACAGGAAGTGATTATGAAACTGGTCTATGAGGTTGGTACCAATCGAATTGTCGGAGGGCAGGTAATGTCTGAGTACGATATCACACAATCGGCAAACACCTTATCCCTTGCGATTCAAAACAAGATGACAATTGAGGATCTGGCATATGTTGATTTCTTCTTCCAGCCAAACTATGACAGACCATGGAATTATTTAAACCTTCTGGCACAGGCTGCACTTGAGCAGGAAAGAGAGTTGGAAGATAAAAATGCATAAGGACGATAGAAGTAGAACAGAGTGCAGACCGGGCTGTGGAGCCTGCTGCATCGCACCCTCCATTTCGTCGCCTATACCAGGAATGCCTGACGGAAAACCGGCAGGCATTCGATGTATACAGTTGACTGAGGATAATCGGTGCAGTATCTTTGGCTCACCGTTACGTCCACTTGTCTGTGGCAGTTTACAACCATCCCTAGAAATGTGCGGCCTGACGAATCAGGAGGCGCTTTACTATTTACAGGAGCTGGAGAGGGAGACTGCTGTAGAATAACTATATGTGACTGAATAGTCACAATTATTTTAAATATCTTGCCAGCCTCTTCTCAAAATCAGAGACCGAAATATCAATTCCTTCAAATACCTCAGGAGCGACGGTTATGTTTTCAGAGCCTAATGTCTTCCAGGCATATGCCTGAGCGATATGGACGCAGGAAACCAGCTCCCGATTAATGATATTGGTATCCTGTGGTCTGTGGTGGTAAAGAGCTGTTTCGTAGACGGGAAAAGGCAAATCCCATTGGTCAAGATAATAAGCGCCAACCTCTTGATGGAGCAGTTGATCCTGATCATATTCCATTGTAATGTAGTCCGAAAGTTCTGGTTTATGTTTCGCTGTTACTTCTTCCTGTGGGGATATGATAATTAATCCGATATTATGCATTAAACCGGCGAACATCGCTGATTCTGTCGGTTGTCTGTGAAGGAAAACCTCAAACAGAAACAGAAATATGCGATTGGTTAGATAAGCATGCTTAATGAGAAGATCCGGTTCCTCTGAGGTATCGGCTGACTGGAAGCAGCTTACTGCACAGGCAAAACGCATAAAGCTTTTTAAATTATGAAGCCCGATATAAAGGGCAACCTGTTTCACTTTGTCCGGCATTGCTCCATACACGCCTTGTTTTGCAACCTGCAGTAAAAGCTTGGAGACTTCAGGGTTTTGATCTATCTCATCGATCAGGGCATCCATATTCTCTTCCTCTATGAGAGAAAGCATTTTTTCACAATGCTCCGACATAACACAATTACAATTGATTTCCTTCAACTTATCTTGTAATTCGAAAGAATTAAGTTCATTCTCATCAGCAAATAACCGATCAATATTTTTAAGAAAATCATCATTATTCCAAGGTTTAAATACGTAGAGCTTTGCTACATTATGGAGAAGGGCCTGAAACATCGGCCTTTCATCGGCATAACCGCTTAGGATAATACGGATGACATTCGGGGATTTCTCCTTAATCATACTAAGAAGCTTATATCCGTCAAGTTCCGGCATACGCATATCGCTGATCACCATATGGATATCATGAGCATCCAGTAGCTTCATTGCTTCCCTGCTGCCTTCTGCAGTATATATCTCATAATCTGTTTCTTGGAACGTTCTGGAGAGGGCGTTTAAAATCTGTACCTCATCATCAACTATCAAAATTCTTTTCATATCCTCATCATCCTTTCATTCATAGATATCCTTTGCATCTTAGAATTAGTCTTAGGTTTTGTAAGATCAATCACTTAAGCTGTCGTAACAATGGGTAATGTAATGATGAATGTCGCTCCTTTCCCAAATTCACTTTTTATGTCAATGTTTCCATTGTGCTTGTTCACAATAATATCATAGGTTATACTAAGGCCGAGTCCGGTACCTTTTCCTATTTCCTTTGTGGTGAAAAATGGTTCAAAAATCCGACGTAGGTTCTCACCTGGTATCCCCGGACCATCATCTGAAATTGTAATACGGATATCGGTATGAATAATACACGCTTTAATTCGGATAGTTCCAAGATCGCTTCGGTTTTGAGTTTTAATAGCCTGGGCCGCATTGATGATGATATTGACGAATACTTGTCCAATCTGAATCTTATTACAGTAAAGTACGATATCCTCCGGAACATCGAACTTTATCTCAGCCACATATTTCACTTCATTCTTAATAATCAGTATTACCTGCTGAATCAACTCCAGTAAACAAAAGAGATCCTTTTCATCATCCTTTGAAGATCTTGCATATACACGTAGCGACTGAATGATGTCAGTGATTCTTTTTATACCATTTTCAGAATCACGAAAGAGATGTTCGGCTTCATTCTTAATGTAATCCAACTTTAGCTCCTGAAATTTAGCTTCGAAATCTCTAAGCATACAGTCGGTTTCAGGGCTGATATTTACTCGGCTACTTTGTACTTGTTGATCAAAGTAATCAAAATATTCCTTGAATCTTATAAAATATTTACGGAGTATATCAAAGTTACTGCTTACATAACTCATGGGATTATTGATTTCATGTGCTATACCGGCCGCCAGTTGTCCGATAGCAGCCATTTTCTCTGACTGTACCAGACTGAATTTCGCTTCCGTCAATTCTGCATTAATAAATCGAAGTTCTTCATATTGCTTCTTCGTAACATCCAGCAGAGATTTTAAATGATTTGAGTTATTCTTTGCTTCAATTGCTACCTTTAACCGAGAGTGTAATTCAACGGTATTGATTGGCTTATTAATATAATCAAAGGCTCCGAGCTCAAAGCATTTCTTATAAGCATCAATGTCATCCAATGAAGTCAGCATAATGATGGGTATATCGTCATATTTCTTATCTGATCGGAGAAGTTCCAGTAATTCAAAGCCGGTGATTGCCGGCATCATAACATCTGATATTAAGATATCAATATTATATTCATCAATGATTGCCTTGGCCTGTCTTGGATCATCGCATAGCAATATCTGTGTTATTTCAGGAATGTCCTCCAGATATCTCTTAGCGGCTGATAGATTGAAATGACTGTCATCTACAATCAGTACATTCATAAATGATCCTCCATTTCTGGGAGTGGACACCATGGTTAATATTATTATATCATTTTCAAACTGTAATATCAATTAATCTATGTTTAATTTATCCAAAAATCGATGCTATGAATCGCGAATTTGTGACAAGATGACAAAATCGGCAATGTGACAAAGTCACACTTCAATATGGTTATGATATTGACATATACTTTGGTTAATCATAAAATTCAAGTATAATAGTAGAATGATGGAATGAATGAAAAGGAGGTTGTTATTATGACCAAAAAAGTATTGATTGTCGGCGGAGTTGCAGGCGGAGCTTCTGCAGCAGCAAGACTCAGAAGATTAGATGAATCAGCAGAGATTATCATGTTCGAGAGGGATGAATATATATCCTTTGCAAATTGCGGTCTTCCTTACTATATCGGTGAAAGCATCAAAGAAAGAAGCAGACTTTTGGTTCAGACACCAAAGGGAATGCGAGACAGATTTCGTATTGATGTCAGAAATAACAGTGAAGTTATCGGTATTGATCCCGATAAAAAAATGGTTACAGTGAAAAGTAATGTAAAGGGTACTTATGAAGAAAGCTATGATTATCTGATTCTTTCGCCGGGAGCTAGGGCATTAAGACCAATTATTCCGGGGATACAAAGTGAAAAGATATTCACCCTTCGTAATATTCCGGATACGGACCGTATAAAAACATTTGTGGAAAACGCGGAAACGAGGAGTGCTGT
>WSSedL1CaDRAFT_10002078_pt1 | contig 10618 bp, 6 predicted proteins | sample WetSurSL1Cattail_FD_9464 | JGI IMG/M metagenome (IMG submission 9464)
GCTGCCGTGCGTCTCGGCTTGCCTGGCATCACCCGCTTCGTGCAGCAATGCCGCCTGCCGATGGTGTTTGACAGCCTTTTCAAGTTGTACCGCCGCCTCTCGATGCAGGAACTGCGGGCTCACGATGGACACCGGGGAAACGGTTGTTTTTGTGTACGTCATGTTGAATCCAGATGGGTAAAAAACCATCGTAGACCGACACTTTTGGGTTAACCGTGCGCCAACACACAAACGATCACCACCGCCGCAGGTACATTGCATTCGGGTTTCAAAACCCCCACGCCTCTCCTCCCTGAGCGTGGCCCCGCAAGGGGTTACAAGCCCGGACACAGCGCTGGGCTTTTTTTATTCTCTGCAGCACGGTTCGGCAGCGCACAGACGCGCGGACCGGCCCCCAATACATTCAATGGGTCACACATCCAAGGACATCTACCGCCCTATTGGCAGGTGCTGAGGACTAAACCCAGCCTTAAAACGTTGGGTTTTTTTATGTCTGGCGCCAGAAAGAAAAAAGCCCATCGCAATGACGGGCTTATAACCATATAGGAAATATGGAGCGGGAAAAGAGGCTCGAACTCTCGACCTATACCTTGGCAAGGTATCGCTCTACCAACTGAGCTATTCCCGCATTTGTGTCAAAGAAAAACCCATCACAAGGATGGGCTGATCAATTTGGTGGCCTGGGGCGGAATCGAACCACCGACACAAGGATTTTCAATCCTCTGCTCTACCGACTGAGCTACCGGGCCTAAGCCTCATAGTATAGCATTCTGGAGGAGCAGTTCTGGGACAAAGCCGCAGATTTTCAACTGCGTTTGGTGCGCGACAGGTTAACACCCAGCTGTTTGAGTTTGCGATACAGGTGGGTGCGCTCCAGTCCGGTCTTTTCCGCTACACGCGTCATGGAACCGTTTTCCTTGGTCAGATGGAACTCAAAGTAGGCCTTTTCATATTCATCTCGGCCTTCGCGCAAGGGTTTATCCAACATGAAGTTCTGCGTTGGTTGTGGGCCGACATCAGCCAGGGCCTCTTGATTGACACCAACACTCTCGCTCACCTTGACCAAGCTGTCCGCCCGTTGGCTCATCAGGCCAGGCAGCGAAGTGACCTGCTTGCGTGTGGCACCGCGCGCCAGGCCCTGCTCCACTGCCTTGAGCAATTTTTGCAGGGTGATGGGTTTTTCCAGAAACGCCAGCGCACCAATGCGGGTGGCTTCCACCGCAGTGTCGATGGTGGCATGGCCACTCATCATGATCACTGGCATCGTCAGTGCGCCGGTGGCAGACCATTCCTTGAGCAGCGTGACGCCGTCGGTATCGGGCATCCAGATGTCCAGCAGCACCAGGTCAGGCCGCTCTCGGTGCCTGGCGGCCCGCGCTTGTGCGGCGTTTTCGGCCAGTTCGACGGTATGGCCCTCATCGTTGAGGATGTCACACAACAAATCACGAATACCCAGTTCGTCATCCACCACCAAAATGTTTGCCATGTTGTGCCGTTTCCCTTTAATGTGCCTGCTTTTTGCAGCCTTAAGTCGTCTGATGCGTCTGTGCGCGTTCCACGCCGAATGATAACGACACCTGGGCACCAACCAGCTGGCCGTCCTGCAGCCGATTGCTGATTTCGACCCGTGTCCCGTGCTCGTCTGCTATCTTTTTCACCACTGCCAGCCCCAGACCCGTGCCTTTATCCTTGGTCGTGACATACGGCTCGAAAGCGCGCTTGAGAATGTGATCGGGAAAACCACTGCCACTGTCCTGCACACTCAAGCGAACACGCTGGGCGGTATCCAACCATTTGGTTCTGAGCACCACCGGTTGCATCATTTCTGCATGCTCGACACTGGCCGTGGCATCCTGGGCGTTTTGCAGCAGGTTGTGCAACACCTGACGCAACTGTTGCGGGTCGCCCTGGATAGGGGGACAGGCCGGATCCAGTTCGGCGACAATAGGTACCTGGGCGTGATCGGGGGCATACAGGTTGAGCACATCCTGCACCAGCGCATTGAGGTCAAGGGATTTAAGCTCGGCCGCAGGCAGGCGAGCGTAGTCGCGAAACTCGTTGACCAGCCGCTTCATGGCATCCACCTGGTCAACGATGGTCTTGACAGACTTGGTCAGCAATGCCTGTTCTGGCGCAGCCACCTTGCCGGTTAATTTCATCTCCAGGCGCTCTGCCGAGAGCTGGATGGGGGTCAACGGGTTCTTGATTTCATGTGCCAACCGCCGGGCCACCTCGCCCCAAGCCTGGGCACGCTGGACAGACACCACATCAGAGATGTCATCAAACACCAACAAATTCTGGTTGCCGGGCAGTTCGGCACCACGCGCAATCAAAGTGATGGTGGTGTTGCTGGGGCGGCCCGTCGGATCAAGGCTGGTATTGCCCAATTCAAAGGACTGCTGCCAGTGGTCCAGGTTGCGTTCGCGCCCATAGGCCAAAAAAGCCTCAAACTGTTGCTGCACAGCTTCACCAAACCTCTGCAGCCCCTCGATGTCGGCCAAACGTTTGCCCTCGTAGGCCGCCAGCGGCAGCTTCAGAATGCGGGTGGCACCAGGGTTGGAAGAGGTGATAGTGCCGTCCAGGTCCAACACCAGTACCCCAGCGGTCAGGTTGTCCAGAATGGTTTGCAAATTGGCACGTGCCGCGTTGGTTTGTGCCATGCTGGTTTGCACCGCCTGGCGCGCTTCCAACAACTGCTGTGTCATGTCAGCAAAAGAGCGAGTCAGACCGTCAAGCTCGTCTGTGCCGCGCAACGAAGCCTTGGGGGAGAGGTCACCCGCCGCCACCTCACGCACACCATCAGCCAATAACAACAATGGCCGGGCAATTTGATTGCCCATCACCACGGCCAGCAACACGCCGCCAAAAACTGCCATGAACAGACTCAGCGTCAAGGTACCGATGTACATGCGGCGCAGCCCTTCACGCGCCAGAGCACGCTCTTGGTATTCGCGGTTGGCCTGGGTGACAGCCAGGGCGTTTTCTACCAGCGTGGTCGGCAAGACCTTGCCCGCCAGCACATAACGGGCTTCGCCCAGCGAACCAACAGCCACACTGTTGACCAGCGCCAGGACTTTGATCCGTGCGGGCGTCGCACCCTGCACCAAACCGTCGTCCAAGCCTTCAATCCAGGTGATGGCGCGTTGACTGCGGGCGGCACGAAATTGCTGGGGTGTGGGCGTTTCCGGGGTCAGCTGGTAGCGCGATTCCCCGGCTGCTGCCACCAGCCTCCCAGAATCGCCCCACAACTGCAGATCGTCGGCCCCCATGGCATCGCGTGCGCGTTCCAGAGGCAAAGCCACGCTGATATCGGCTTTGTCGGCCAACTGGGTCGCTGCGGTGCGGGTTTTACCAACCAGATCTACGGACAAAGCCTCCAGGGTGGTACGCCCCAGGTTCAGACCCGCAGCCAGCGCACCTTCGACCTCAACATCAAACCAGCTCTCGATGGAGCGCGACACAAACTGGTAAGACACCACATAAATCAGTACACCGGGGGCAAATCCGGCCAGCGCAAACACGGCGGCCAGCTTGACCAGCAAACGGCTGCCGAACTTTTTCTGCCGCAAACGCTTCAAAAGCCGCCAAGCAATCCAGATGATCGTCAGCAGCAACAAGCAGGCGACCACCACATTGATGGCAAACAACACCCGGTAATTGCGCTCGTACAAATCACGATTGCTGGTCGCTTGTGTTAATAAAAACAAGAGCACCAAACCCACAGCCACCATGGCCACAAGGCCAAAACCTATGGTCCAACGCAGGGCACGAGATTTTCTGGCTGCGGCCTCGGCGGCGGTCAGACTCACTTGATGTGCTCCAGGTCAAGCGGTTGAGACAGGCGCACCTCGATCAACCAGTCGGACTGCCCCAAGGTGCCGATTTGCAGCGGTCGGGGCAGCTGCGATGTGTCCAGCTCAAAGCTGAAATCCACAACATGTTTGCTGCCGGGTGCGATGTCCTGCATGTCGGCGATCTTCCACCGAGAGATACGCTGCACCGCGGCCATGGCGTCGTCCAGCGTGTCAAAGCTTTGGCCCAGTGTGAGCCCCTGGGTTGTCTCGTTCATATCGGCAGAGCCAATGGTGAGGCGCCAGCGCCGCGTCAGAGGGTGGTAGGCCAGCCGCATGCGCCGCTGAGCCGTAGCAACGGTCTTGCTGGTCCAATACCAGCGGTCACGCAGCAGCTCGGCATGTGCCACAAAGTAGATAGGGACACCCTTGGACAAAGCATCTTCCACCACAGAGGGAAAATCAAATTTCAGTTGAACAGACAGCAGCAAACTGTTGTCCGATCGCTCCAGCGTCATTAACGGTCGATTGCCCGACTCTGAGGCACTAGCGGCGGTGGGCGCCAACCCCAGCACCAAACACAACAAGGCAGACGCCAACAGCCATGCTCTGCAGCTAGGCAGCCAATTTTTCGATAAGCGCGTAATAAAAGCCATCATGGTCACAGATGGGATTGTCGGCGGGTGTTGTGNGTTGTGGGTCACCGTGCGGCAATAAATGTCCNGGGGATGCCAACATTTTGGCCTGGCCGTGGTTGGCGAGAAACGCCGCCACCTGTTGTTCACCCTCCTGGCGAAAAACCGAACANGTGCAGTACAGCAGCCGCCCTCCGGGTTTCACCAAGGGCCACAGCTTGTGCAACAAACGCGCCTGGATGACAGCCAGTTGGGTGATGTCNGTCTGGCGGCGCAACCAGCGGATGTCCGGGTGCCTGCGCACAATGCCCGATGCCGAACAGGGAGCGTCGAGCAAGATCGCATCAAACGGTGTGCCGTCCCACCAGGCTGACACATCAGCGGCGTCGGCGTCCACCACCTCTGCGCGTAAGCCCAGGCGTGCCAGAGTCTGGTGAATGCGTTCGCAGCGCACCGGGTCCACATCCAGCGCCGTCACCTGGGCTTGGCTCAGTTCCAACAGATGGGCGGTCTTGCCGCCGGGTGCGGCACAGGCATCCAGCACCCGCAGCCCGTCCACCGACGTCAGTCCTGAGAGCAGCAAAGGTGCAGCCAGTTGGGCCGCACTGTCCTGCACCGATACCCAACCTTGTTCAAAACCTGGTAACTGTTGCACAGCACACGCCGAAGCCAACGCAACACCAAATGGGCCAACCGGCTCGGCAGGGATGCCAGCGGCGCGTAGTTTTTCTAAATATTGGGCCGGTGTACCCAAGCGAGCATTCACACGCAGCACCATTGGTGCGTGCTGGTCGGCTGCCGCCAGGATGTCTTGCCACTGGCTGGGCCAGTCGGATTGCAGCTGTTTGACCCACCAGGCTGGGTGGTTCCAGCGCGCAACCGGGTCCGCATCTGTCTGCGCCAGCAGGTCATCACGTTCACGCAAAAACCGCCGCAAGCAGGCATTCACAAACGAGGCTTGGGCCTTGAGCGTGGGGGTTCGTTTGGCGCTTTCCACCGCTTGGTTGACCAGCGTGAAGGCATCGTAGGACGCATCTTGTGGGCGCCACAACAACGCCAGCGCGGCGCATAACAAGGCGTCCACAAAGGGCGGCGGTGTACGAGGTGCCAGCAGCTTGCGCAAGGCTTGCGCACGCCCCAGGGAACGCAGCACCTGAAAACTCAGCGCCTGAACGCCGGGGCGCAGTGCTGGTGCCACCGCCGCCAAGGCAGCCGTGCCCGACTGGCCTTGTCGGATGGCATGCAACACCTGGGTGACCGCTTGGAGTTGGCGCCACAAAGGCAATCGCTGTTCGTCATTCATCACAGATCAGGTATAAAAAACGCCTCAGGCCCTGATATATCGGGCGTGAGGCGCTACATTTTAAAGAGTATCCAGCTTATTCGGCTGCTGTCCCCTCACCCAACTCTGCTTCGCTTTCACCGGCCAGTTCAGCGGCTTCGGCTTCGGCAATGGCGCGACGCTCGGCATCGTCCATGTTTTCACGCACATTGCGCGCTTCGTGGTAAGCCATGCCGGTACCAGCTGGGATCAGACGACCAACAATCACGTTTTCTTTCAGACCACGCAATTCGTCGCGTTTGCCCATGATCGCGGCTTCGGTCAGCACACGGGTGGTTTCCTGGAAGGAAGCCGCGCTGATGAAGCTGTCGGTGGACAGCGATGCCTTGGTGATACCCAGCAACAGGTTGGTGAACACAGCAGGCACTTTGCCTTCGGCGCGCAAAGCGTCGTTGGTGTTGAGCATTTCCGAGCGTTCGACCTGTTCGCCATTGATGTAGGTGGAGTCACCAGCGGCTTCCACCACAACCCGGCGCAGCATCTGACGCACGATCACTTCAATGTGTTTGTCGTTGATCTTCACGCCTTGCAAGCGGTACACGTCCTGCACTTCGTCCACGATGTAACGCGCCAGCTCTTCGGCGCCCAGCAGGCGCAAAATGTCTTGCGGGTCAGCCGGGCCGTCCACCACGGACTCGCCCTTGTTGACAATCTGGCCTTCGTGCACCAGGATGTTCTTTTCCTTGGGCACGAGTTCTTCCCAGACCTTGCCTTCGGGGTCGGTGATCTGCAGGCGAATCTTGCCCTTAGTTTCCTTGCCGAAAGAAATGGTGCCGGTCATCTCGGCCAGCACACCCTTGTCTTTGGGTGAACGGGCTTCGAACAGCTCGGCCACACGCGGCAGACCGCCGGTAATGTCGCGGGTCTTCTGACCTTCGACCGGGATACGCGCCAGCACTTCGCCGGGGCCCACATCCTGGCCATCGCGCACCTGCACTAGAGCACCAATCGGGAAACCGATGGTCACCGAGTGGTCTGTGCCGGGGATCTTGACTTCGTTGCCCGAGGCATCGATCAGTTTGACCTGCGGACGCACCACCTTGGCAGAGCCGCGGCGTTTTGGATCGATCACCACCAGAGTGGACAAACCAGTGACTTCGTCCACCTGCTTGGCCACCGTCAGACCTTCTTCCACATTCTCGAACTGCGCCTTGCCGGCGAATTCGGTGATGATGGGGCGGGTCAACGGGTCCCAGTTGGCCAGAATCGTGCCAGCCTTGATGGACTGATCGGCCTTGATCGTCAAAATCGCGCCGTAAGGCACTTTATGACGTTCACGCTCACGGCCATGTTCGTCGTGAATGATGATCTCGCCGGAACGGGAAATCACCACCAGGTCGCCCTTGCCGTTGGTCACATAACGCATCGTGGTGTTGAAACCGATGTTGCCGTTGGACTTGGCTTCCACGCTGGAGGCGATGGCCGCACGCGACGCAGCACCACCGATGTGGAAGGTCCGCATGGTGAGCTGGGTACCGGGTTCACCGATCGATTGCGCAGCAACCACGCCCACAGCTTCACCGCCGTTGACCAGTCCACCGCGGCCAAGGTCGCGGCCGTAACACTTGGCGCAAATACCAAAGCGGGTTTCGCAAGTGAGCGCGGTGCGCACCTTGACTTCGTCCACGCCTGCGGCTTCGAGCATTTCGATCGTGTCTTCATCGAGCATGGTGCCCGCCGGTGCCAGCACCGAGCGGTTTTCCGGATGCAGGATGTCGTCGGCAGCCGTGCGGCCCAGGATACGGTCACGCAGAGACTCGATGGTTTCACCACCTTCAACGATGGCGCGCATCAGGTAACCGGCGTGGGTGCCGCAATCCTGCTCGGTCACCACCAGATCTTGCGTCACATCCACCAAACGACGGGTCAGGTAACCCGAGTTGGCAGTTTTCAACGCGGTATCGGCCAAACCTTTACGCGCACCACCAAACGACGGGTCAGGTAACCCGAGTTGGCAGTTTTCAACGCGGTATCGGCCAAACCTTTACGTGCGCCGTGGGTGGAGATGAAGTACTCCAACACGTTCAGACCTTCGCGGAAGTTCGCTGTAATGGGGGTCTCAATGATCGAGCCATCTGGCTTGGCCATCAAACCCCGCATACCAGCCACCTGACGGATCTGGGCAGCAGAACCGCGGGCACCCGAGTCGGCCATCATGTAGATGGAGTTGAACGACTCTTGCGGCACCCGGTTGCCATGGCGGTCAATGACGGTCTCTTTGGAGAGTTGACCCATCATCACCTTGGACACTTCGTCACCGGCCTTGCCCCAGATATCCACCACCTTGTTGTAGCGCTCACCGGCGGTCACCAGACCGGAGGTGTATTGCTGGGCGATTTCCTTGACCTCTTTTTCGGCGCGTTCGATGATGCCCGGCTTTTCAGTCGGCACCAACATGTCTTCGATCGAGATCGAGATACCGGCGCGAGTTGCCAAGCGGAAGCCATATTGCAGCAGCTTGTCGGCAAAAATCACCGTTTCCTTCAAGCCGCATTTGCGGAATGAGGCATTGATGAGCCTGGAGATTTCTTTCTTCTTGAGCGCCTTGTTGATGAACTCAAACGGCAGACCCTTGGGCAGAATTTCGGACAACAGGGCACGGCCAGCGGTGGTTTCCCACAGTTTGGTCGAAGGCACCAGTTCACCGGTTTCCTTGTTTTTGGTGTATTCGGTCAGACGTACGTTGATGCGGGCGCTCATCTCGACTTCACCCGCGTCAAAAGCGCGCTGCACTTCGCTCACATCCGAGAAGATCAGACCTTCACCCTTGCCGTTGATGCGGTCACGGGTGGTGTAGTACAGACCCAACACAACGTCTTGGGACGGCACGATGGATGGTTCGCCGTTGGACGGAAACAGCACGTTGTTGGAGGCCAGCATCAGGGTGCGGGCTTCCATTTGGGCTTCCACCGACAGCGGCACGTGAACGGCCATCTGGTCACCGTCAAAGTCGGCGTTGAAGGCCGCGCAAACCAGCGGGTGCAACTGGATCGCCTTGCCTTCAATCAGGATTGGCTCAAAGGCCTGAATGCCCAAACGGTGCAGCGTTGGCGCACGGTTGAGCATCACCGGATGTTCCTTGATGACCTCTTCCAGGATGTCCCAGACCACCGGTGTGCCGGTTTCGACTTCCTTCTTGGCCGCCTTGATGGTGGTGGCAATGCCCATGGCTTCCAGACGCGCAAAGATGAAGGGCTTGAACAGTTCCAGTGCCATCAGCTTGGGCAGACCACACTGGTGCAGCTTGAGTGTCGGGCCCACGGTAATCACTGAACGACCAGAGTAATCGACGCGTTTACCCAGCAAGTTCTGACGGAAACGACCGCCCTTGCCCTTGATCATGTCGGCCAGCGACTTCAGTGCGCGTTTGTTGGCGCCAGTCATGGCCTTGCCGCGGCGACCGTTGTCCAGCAAGCTGTCCACCGACTCTTGCAGCATGCGTTTTTCGTTGCGTGCAATGATTTCCGGTGCTTTGAGTTCCAGCAAACGGCGCAGACGGCTGTTGCGGTTGATCACACGACGGTACAGATCGTTCAAGTCAGACGTGGCGAAACGGCCACCATCCAGAGGAACGAGCGGACGCAGATCAGGCGGCAGCACGGGCAGCACGTCGAGCACCATCCACTCGGGTTTGATGCCGGATTTCTTGAACGCTTCAAGCAGCTTGAGGCGTTTGGTGTTCTTCTTGATCTTGAGTTCCGAGCCACTCGGGTCATTGCGCAGTTTTTCGATTTCGCTTTCGATATCGAGGTTTTGCAACAATTCCTTGACACCTTCAGCGCCCATCTTGGCCTGGAATTCGTCGCCGTATTCCTTGAACTTGGCGTCGAAGTCGTCTTCGCTCATGATGCTGAATTTCTTCAGAGGGGTCATACCGGGGTCGGTCACCACATAAGCTTCAAAGTACAACACGCGTTCGATGTCACGCAAGGTCATGTCCAGCACCAGGCCCAAACGGCTCGGCAAGGACTTCAGGAACCAGATGTGGGCACAAGGTGCGGCCAGGTCGATGTGACCCATGCGTTCGCGACGAACCTTGGTCTGGGTGACTTCAACGCCACATTTTTCACAGATCACACCGCGGTGCTTCAGGCGTTTGTACTTGCCACACAAGCATTCGTAGTCTTTGATGGGGCCAAAGATCTTGGCGCAAAAAAGGCCATCACGCTCTGGCTTGAAGGTACGGTAGTTGATGGTTTCGGGTTTTTTCACCTCGCCAAAAGACCACGAGCGGATCTTTTCGGGTGACGCCATACCGATCTTGATGGCATCAAAATGTTCGTCGGGCGTGAATTGCTTGAACAGGTCGAGTAATGATTTCATGAGACAAATTCCTTTTAATCAGTGGAGGACAGACTCGCTTCGCAAAGCGAAAACAGGTCTGTCCAGCAATACTTTTTGCTATTCAATTAAGAGCGTTCAAGCTCAATATCCAGGCCCAAGGAACGGATTTCCTTGACCAGCACGTTGAACGACTCGGGCATGCCCGCTTCGATCGAATGTTCACCCTTGACGATGCTCTCGTAAACCTTGGTACGCCCCTGCACGTCATCTGACTTGACCGTCAGCATTTCCTGCAAGGTGTAAGACGCACCATAAGCCTCCAGCGCCCACACTTCCATTTCACCGAAGCGCTGACCACCGAACTGGGCTTTACCACCCAGAGGTTGTTGCGTGACCAGGCTGTACGGGCCGGTGGAGCGGGCATGCATCTTGTCGTCCACCAAATGGTGCAGCTTCAGGTAATGCATGTAACCAACCGTGGTGGGCCGCTCAAAACGGTCACCGGTACGCCCGTCGTACAGGTAGGCCTGGGTACGGGTCTCGGTCAAGCCCTTGAGCTTGGCGAT
>WSSedL1CaDRAFT_10002079_pt1 | contig 10606 bp, 7 predicted proteins | sample WetSurSL1Cattail_FD_9464 | JGI IMG/M metagenome (IMG submission 9464)
CCTCCGTTTTTGATTACCATACGTTGTTCGGCCATGAGTGCCAGAATTGGATCGTGTGTGGCAATAAGGATTATTTTTTCATTTTTCACCAATAACTGAAGTGCTTTTTTCCGGTCGATACCAGCATTCTCTATTTCGTCGATCAGCACTACCGGCGAAGTACTCAGCATAGCCGTGTCGGCAATCATCAGCGCCCGCGACTGTCCACCAGAAAGCGAAGTCAATGCGGTTTCAGCAGTAAAACTTTCACCTGCCAACAGATTGGCCTGAGCAATGATGTCGGTTACAAGTTTTCCAACATTATTCACCATACGACTTTCGGCATGCATGGCTATAAACTCACCGACCGAAGCATCCATCACAAAATTCATATTTTGGGAAAGTTGTGCAACCAATTTATGTTCGAGAGAAAAACGGAGTGCAGGGTCAGGAGTTTCTCCATTAATCAGGATTGTCCGTCCGGTCGGCGTATCTCCCTGTGCCAGCCATTCTATATCGGCCAACAAACGGCTTTTTCCCGATCCCGTCGGACCTACAATACTTGTTATACTTCCTGAATGCAGGATGATATTTATCGTCTCCGATTCCCCTAATTTATTTTTTCCGGGCAATATTGTAATTGAGTCTATTGTTTGCTTATCTTCGAACGAATGCGTCATTGTTTGCATAAAGGCTTCAAAATTTTGCAATAATCGTTCTTTCGAAATCCCCAGATCATCAAATCCATCACGCGATATTTGATTAATTCTTTGCTCTATACTTCCTTCAAAATTTTCAAAATCAAGACCATAATCCGAAAAAAACTTCATCGCCAATGGATGTTTTTCCGAAACCATCTTTACATCCGATTGTAATATCTGATTATAATTTTCTTCCATTTTTAATCAATGATTTACATGCAACAAAGCGCTCACAGTTTATTAAAATCTATTTTTTTCAGATTACCCACCTGATATTCGGAACCAATTTTTGTTTCACCAAGGCAATAGGTGCACAGCGCAGCCGGCATGGAAAACCGCAACCGTTCCTGTTGAAGCGTAACCGTATCGGAAGCCTTTTCTATCAACCCAGAAAGTTCAAAAGTTCCCTGACCATTAATTCCATTCACAAATAAAATCGTGGCCTTTGCATTGGCTTGTCGCACCCTGAATGCAAAGACTTCACGTTCAGCCTGCGAAACCACATCGCTTTTTGTTATGATCACAATATCAGCCAAACGGAGCATAGGTCCTATTTTGCGGGGCGTATCCATGCCCATTAAATTATCGATAACACAAACCGCCAATACGTTTTTAATATGAGGCGAACAACGGTTACACAGACCGGCGCTTTCAGTAAAAAGATAATCAAACTTTTGAGCCAATCCCCATTGTAAGCCATCCTCAATATTGCTCACAAAAAAATGATCAGGACATAAATTTCCGGAAAGTCCTACCTTAGCCTGCACACCCAACCGTTCAAACTGTTGTATTTCGTTCGCATACAAGCAATCGAACTTAATCACTCCCGATTTCCTTTGTTTTTGGTTCAAATGAGTTATTAGTTTTAGCAACACAGCGGTTTTTCCTGCCGAAGGAGGTCCTGAAATTGTTATTAGTTTCATCTGTTTATTTTATATTGGAGACAAGTTAGCTCAAATAAGTTTGAATATCTCTCTTTAGTTCTACTAAATCCGTCGATTTCAGAAAGTCCCAGCCCAACCAATTAAGCTTTCCTTTACAAAAACTACAATCGGTATTTCTGTTAATTGGAATCAATCCGTTCAACGCAAAAACTTTCCCCGCTTCGGCGCTTGTGAGCAAATGAATAATTTCCTTATTCCGCTCGTAAGCACCTTTTTTTACAAGCATCTGTACGGGCAGAACTATTGCACCATCTTCCGGCCATATCACCTGATAATCAATATAATGTTCAAACATACGGGCATACGAATACGGCATAACATATATTTTGGCATTACACTTATTTCCCGCTTGCAAAGTATTTATCATATCAACCGGATGCATAGTTTCCAATGTATTACGATTTAATTGTTTAAGAGCATTCAGCCCAAAATCACGTACATAATGAACATAAATTGTTTGGCAGAAAAAGTCCGTTTTGCCACAAAACACCACTTTCTTTTCCAACGCCGGATGCAACAGTTCATACCACTCACGCGGAAAGGCAGATTGTTCATACTTTGTCCTGTCCACAACAAAAACCAGTGCATCTACAGCCAGATAACGCATTACCATGCCCGGTTTCACCAATCCGGTTCCCGAGAAAGCAGGATTGGCTACATATTGAAAAGTATCGAAATTATTTTCATTAATTATATCGAAACGATGATACAAACTATTTACATCGTTGGTGATCAGTACATCAGGTAAATGATCTAACTCTTTAACCTCTTCAATTTTTTTGAAAAATATATTATCAGCATTCATGTGTCCACTGAAAAACACAACCCCGTTTCCATCTTCCTTATATTGAGGAAATTTTCGTTCAAGTAAATCCCTCATTTCATTTTGTACGATCAAAGGCAACTGAACGACCATAAAACTTTCCGCTTTATGATGATTACTCAGGTGGGGCGTATCAAATCTCATCACGCCGGGCAGTTGAGCAACATCGGATATTACGGGAATTCCGGCATTAATCAGTTCTTTTGTAATCTCAGTCTCAACCTCTTGTGGCTTTAGCGTTAAATGCTTCAATTCAAGATGAGTTCTACCGGACTCCTGTTTCTGTTGTTTTTCTTTCGACTGATTCATATATCAACAACTTTTTATTAATCGTTATTCTTTTAAAAATATAACGATTGGGATTTTAAAAACCAAAAGAACAATTTTTGTTTTTTCAAAATATATCTTCTGGTCGACTTGTTAAGAACAAATACGTTTTACGATTTCTTTTGCTTTTTCAATTTTAATGCCATTCGTCAAAAAACTCATTAAACAGCTATATACATGATCGTTACAATCAAAAAACGACAAGCGAATTTCTACATATTTGAAGTAAAAAAGAGGCATTCCTACATAAATGTATTTTTTATTCATCTACCCATTTGCTTATCAATTTCTTCCTGCTTGAGATTTCATAGAAATATACTCTCCAATTCTTTCCTTTACATTGTCACGACTATTTGAAAAACTTTCATAGGACAAGGCATACTGACAACTACACATATTGGACGTTTAAACTGAGAATTAATGCTTTCCGGTTTTTCAAAATTTTGTTTATGTGCTATTAGCAGATTTCTCATGGCAATTTACTTGCTCCTTAATAATTTTACAAGTTCAGTTTCAGTAAGCGGATAATCATAAAAAAGTTTATAAAAATCTCTGATTTGCCGATGTGCACTTTCCTGTGAGTTTTTATAAAAAAACTCACTCAAAAATATCATTCCCGGAATACGATTGACTGAAGGAGGATTTCCGAGCCAGTTAAAAGGGTCTTCGGGAATGTGAAACACATGGTTATTTTGTACGGCAGGAACAGATTTCCATAAGACGGAACTTCTGATTTCAGTATAAGGATCGTTCCCTCCTTTATCAATTGTGAAGATATAATCCGGTTTCCATACCATTATCTGTTCAATAGAAATCTGAGCAAAACCTTTAGCCGGAATCTCTGTTTGGACTACATTTTTCAGATTCAGTTCATCAAAAAGCTGAACATGCTTACTTCCACTCGGAGCCGATTGTAAACCATTATTGCCAACAGCTAAATAAACTGATGCATTATTTTTAACGCCTGATTTTTTTATTTTCTCAAATTCTTTGTAAAAGTCAGTCAAATATGCCACGCAGGCATTTATTTTAGCTTTATCGCCAAACAAAGTACTGATAAATCTGTATGAATCGGCCAATCTACTTAAATTCAAATCTATTATTACAAAAGGTTTCTGAGTCCGAGATGACATGCGTTCGTACCTCGAATATTCTTCAGGGACAAAACACCCAACAACGACTATATCGGGATTTTGAATCAAAATTTCTTCAACATTAATCATATCTATGACTGGAATCTGAGAATATCTTTTACTGATATATTTTAAATTGCTGCCACCTTCACGATTTATACCCCGCGAAATCATTTTATCTCCGGCAACAGGAAAAAGAAAAATACTCGTTTTTTCGTCGTGAGGTAAAATTCGTTCAATTTTTGTCGGGATTGTTACTTTCCGGCCAGCCATATCGGTAACTACGCGGGTCTGAGCATTTATTCCGACGAAAAAAGTCAGCGTTAGTATTATCTGATATATCTTTTTCATTTCAATTGTTTTTTATTTATTTTCAAAAACTTCAAATGCTGTTTCACTAAAATCATCTTTCTGATACGGCAACGTTGAGTTTTTTACGGCATCCCAACCTATCCAGCGAAGATTTGCTTTGGCTGCTACCTCGGAATGAGCATAAGCGGAAACGGCTCCGGCACTTTCGAGCAAGTCCGCCATTGGTTCCGAAAAAAAATGACGGGCAATTTTTAATACAGCTTCATTACTCCCTTTTTTTACCAAGCAGAAAAAAACACTTACCGGATTTCCATCTTCGGGTGACAGCACCTTTACTTTGGCATCACTACGCACAAAAAGGGTTGTGTACCGTTGTACTACGTTGTATGGCGACGAATCAAGGTGATTTTTCCCGATATCCTTAATAATCTTCGAAAAATGCCATTTGTATTTTACCGATCGTGCATAAGCACGGATTCCTTCATCTCCGTATTTTTCGTGCAGATAAAAAAGCTGATTTGCTCCGAAATGGTCTCGTTGAGGTTTCCCCATTTGAGTCACGGTTTGCTCATATTCCGGCTTCAGCAAATCACTCCAGCGAGTCGGTTCAGGAGTGTTCGTAGGTTTTGAAAGATCAACTAGAATCACCTGCTCTTCAACTCCGAAAGCATGGTATTGTCCTGTAACATCAAAAAGTCCGGTTTTATACCACAAATCATTCACTTCTTCGTGGAGTGGCATATCAAAATATCCGGTTCGGATAAACCGATCGACAAACCGGCGTGTCATAAGTGAACTGAAACCTTTACCTACCAATATGTCCGGCAAATCATCGGGATTTTCGCATTTTGCCAAATAAAACTGAAACGCTTTTTTGTCATTTTTCAGGTAAAAATTATGGTTAAGTTCAATATGTTCAGCTTTTGCAAATTTTTCCATTTCTGCTATAAAAGCCTCATGCCACGTAAAATCGGCAAAACCAGCCATATTTACCTTATGAGCTTGAATCAGTTGTTTTTTCAGATTCGCGATTTCCATCAAATCTTTTTGATCTCTTGCTGCCATTTGGTTCAATTCATCTAAAATCCGATCGCAATTTTCATCCGTCAAATATTTACTCAAAGGTTCATCATAACCAATTGTAAGCGGCAAGATTTTCACTCCCGCACAAATTAATATCCGGTATGCCTGTTTATAAGTTTCCAGCATTCTCCGAACTGGTGTATTTTTATTTATATACTGATTCATTTACTGCCTGTTATTAGGTTATTGATAGTTATTTGTCCTTCGGAAGTTATTTTTTCGTCTAAACAAGCCCAATAAAAGTCTTTTGTCTTTGTTCTTTTGTCTAAAATCTTCCATTTATCGTTAGTTTAAAATTTCTCCCAAGACCGTGTAAATAGCTGCCATAAGGCTGATAGCTTGTATCAAAAACGTTCGACACCAACAATGTGGCTGTTGTTCCATTCAGCCATTTCGGGAATAATATGTTAAACCCAAAATCGAATAAAGAATAAGCCGGGCGCATATTCTGTCCCCATGTTTTGCGCACGGTATAACCCGGAAAACGATCGTAAGCCGACATATAGGTAAATACCACAAAAGCTGAAGGTTGCACTGATTTATTAATATTTTTGAAATATTCCGCTTTTGTACGAAATCTACCCGGAGGAATTCCTTCGAGCGGACTTCCTGTTCCGAAAAATCCATCATCGCTCACATCGTCGCCAATAGAATAACTTGCATTTGCCGTCAGGTAAATTTCACCTTCTTGTTTTTTGTTTCCGCTAAAAGCAGTTACAGTTCCATCGAATCCAAACAATCTTGACTTGGAAATATTTACATAAGTGTATTTGTAAGTAAATAATTCGTATTCGGTAATACGATTGAAGAATAACGATCCCCAACAATTAGCTGAGTACGAAATTTGTTTCGAGATATTTCCTTTCAGAATCCATTCCAGATTATAACTGGTTTCGGGTTCAATATCCGGATTGCCTACAAAAACGCCTCGACCTCCGAAAAACACACCAACCGCCTCCATAGGTATCGGGAAACGGAAATGGCGGCTCAAACTAATGCTGTTTTGCAACCACGGACGAAACCGATACTCCCAATCCACGCCTCCTGTCAGACATTTGTATGTTTCAGTGTTTGAAGTATCTTTCTGTATGCTGCCTACGTCGCCACGCAGACTTAATCCTATGGTGTTTTTACGTTTTTCATATTCGTTGATCAGATAAATACCTCCTATTTTTTGTTCCTGCTCCGAATAGTATGTGTACATATTCGAAGTATTGTGAGCAAAATCATCGACTTTTCTGTCCTGTCGCAGATAGTCGATAAATCCGTCGATGCCCGCCTGACTTTGCCAATGGTCCGACCATTTTTTTGTAGCTGTGAATCTGAAACCACCTGATTGTTTGTATGAGTAGCGGGTTTCGGCATAAGTTATCAACTTGGTGGCGACATTCAATTCATTTTGTTGCTGATTGGTATTCACTCCGTTGTACCAAACATTTGCACTTAACAAAAAATTAGTCCATACCGTCGTTTTTAGTTTCAACACCGATTCCACATTATATTTATCGTAAAAAATGCGGTAATCGTAAGGGTTATTTTGGAAACCCACCGGTTTTTCCCTTACACCGCTGTAATAATTATTGTTCCATTCTAACAAAGTTTTATTGTCATCGAAAAAATGAGCGTACTTAGCAGACAAATTTCGATAAGTGTATGCAGAATTTTCAACCAAAGTATCGTTGGCGTAATGAAAATTATCAGCCTGAGTATATCGTCCTCCAATGCTGAAAGCGTTCCGTCGGTCGGCATACCGAAGTTTTATATCAGCCGTTTGTTCATTATTGTTGGTTCCGTAAGCCAACCGAGCATTTCCGCCAAAACCGGTTTGTTTAAAGTCCGACTTTTCGTTGATTAAAAGTACTCCACCCACGCTTCCGCTACCATAAGCCACACTACGCGCTCCGTGAAGTAGTTGGACATCCGAAACTTCATTCGGATAAATATCTTCGAGCGAATAACCAGATTGGTCAATACCGGTTTTTATCATCCCGTCTTTTTCCACATGAATCCGACTTCCGTACATTCCCCGAATAATAAGCGGATAAGTGGTTTCGGTAATTTTGACGATGCCAGGCAACTGATCCACCACCGTAATAAAATTTTCGGAACCGACAGCCATAATATCTTTCGAAGTAAGTGTTACTGCATTTTTTACTATAATTTTTTCAGGACGGATGCCTGTAACAACCAAATCATTCAGTTGAGTACGTTTGCTTATCGAATCATTTTCAAATTTCAGCGTGTCGGCGCTAAATGCCGACACCTGAAATCCGAAAAAAATGCTCAAAATAATAAGTAACTGAAATTTATATAATTTACTGTTTCCTATCAACGATATTGATTAAATTATTATTTTATAATTAATTTCTGAGTTACGTTACCTATCCGCAATAAATACACACCTGCATCCATATCGGATACGTTGATGTATTGTTGTGTGTAATTGTTTGAAGAAGTCGTTTTCATTAACTTACCACACAAGTTATAAATGTATATAGGTTCGTTGCTCTTTTCAGAAAGAGTAACAATGGTGTAAGTACTTGCCGGATTTGGATATATGCTAAAGCCCGATAGTGCCAAAGTAGAAGTTCCGGTAGCCGGCGATGTACTGTAATATACTTTCAGTAGCGGTGAATTATAGCTACGATCGCTGCCATCTTTCGAACGGAATGCTTCGGCATTTCCGGCTACGGTTTCGTCGCCCTGAATCAACCATCCGTAGTTTGATGACGAATTTGCCAACCAGTATTGTACATCGGTAGCCATTCCTGATGTAGTAAATGTTGACATGGAACGTCCTGATTCTATTTCTACCAAGCTTTTTTTGTTTCCGCTTACCGTTGCATCAAAATCGCCACCGGCTGTTGTCCAGCTTGTGCCCGAATAACTTGAAGAAAGCCAGGTTACATCGCCGGTAGTAGCCGTGGCACCTCTTCCTCCATCAAAGAAAGATGTTCCTTCAGTCCAGTTGGTAAGTACTTTGTGTAGATTTATTGAACCATCTTTTACAGATCCTATTTGATACATGCTCAATCTTACGCTATCAATCACGGCATTGGCAGGCACGTTAGTAGCTATATCAAAATAAATCAATCCACGGCGAATGCTCTGTCCTGTTCCTTGATTGGTACGTCCCACGTAGATGGCACCCAGACTGTTACCCAGCGTACCGGTAGAAGATTCGATAATCGTGTTGTCGCGTGTACACGAGATAGAGGCATAACTTCCCGGAGCAGCTCCCTGAATAATGGCTATTCTCGCCGTATTACCTCCTGCTACGCTTACGCTTATTGAGTCCCAACGGTTAGCATAGCTTGTGTTTTCGGATAAACTTAGATCAAACGAAGTGGCGGTTATATTGCTAATTAGCATCCAGCTTGCAGCAGTGGTAGCACCGAAAGTGGTATTAGCAGTTACTGGTACGGTAATAGTAGTTGCCGGGTAGGTATAACTTGCGTCTTTTGATGTCAGACTGACTACCGGCGTAGCTCCCTTTTGCGTTACTACGATTTTCAGTGTGCTCAATCCCGAAGCTGCCACATAAACCGTATCGACCCGAGCGGCAACTGATGTGTTTGTACTTGCCGTTATCAGCAGATTACCGTCTCCCGAAGTAACACTCTGAGATACTGTTAACCATGAAGCAGTAGTGGAAGCAGTCCATGTAGTGTTACTTGTAACGGCGATGGTATCGGCTTTAGTCGGTGTGTTGGTAAACCCGATACTGTCGGAAGCCAGTGCCAATTTTGGAGAAGCTCCGGTTTGTGTTACGGTAATTATTTTATCGCCCAAAAGACTATTTGAAACTGTTATTGTTGCATCCCGACTACTAAGGCTCGCATTTTCTTTAGCAGTTAAGGTAACTGTAGCATTATCACTCCCGGATGTTACATTAGAAGTCAACCACGTGTCAGAACTATTCACAGTCCAATCCGTAGTAGCAGCTATAGCGAAAGCAGTATTACTGTTTTCAGCACTTCCCAATGTCAGCGTAGTAGCTGAAACGCTAAGTGATATACCATTTTGTGCAATGGTATAAGTATGATTTGTACCATCCTTTGCAGTTACAGTTATTGTTCCAACCCTCAAATCGATACCCGGATTAGATGCAACGCTTATTTTTAGAGTTTGATTGTCTAATTTATTTACAGAAATCCAGCTACTATCGGCTGTGGCAGTCCAATCAACTGCACTACCTAATGGAATAATGCTTACTGTGGTATCTTTTGCAAGCGCCGAAGTTGTAAGATTGGTAGACGATAAACTAAATGAGGCAAACTTGTATATACCATTCCCAACCATTATACCATTCGATGAGCTGCGAAATGATAAAGAGTAAAATAAATTGCTGTTTGTCTGAATTCTAGACCAGTTTACTCCATAGTTAACTGTTTTTGTTACATACGCACCACAGGTATATAATGTACTATCGTTTGAACTTGTAATTCCATAAGCATAATCAGTGATAGGTAAAGTGTATGCAGTCCATGTAGTTCCACCATCAATCGTTTTGATTAATTTGGTTGATCCTAAATAAACCGTATTTTTATCAATAACTCTAAGACTCATAAATGGGAGAGCTGAGCTGTAATTCACTGTTGACCATGTCATTCCTAAGTCAGTCGATTTCAGAACAACTCCACTATAACCACAGGTATAAAAAACACTGTCTTTTGAAAGTGCAATTGCGTTTAATCCGGCTGCTACTCCTGCTGTTGGTACTGTTATTGTACTCCATGTTGCTCCACCATCTGTTGTTCTCACGATTACACTGGATGAATAAGCAGTTCCACCGCAAGCCACTCCAATTTGTTTATCCAAAAAAGAGATACCATAGAGCGTTTGAGTGGTGGTGGTAGTAATGGAATTCCATGTACTGCCCGCATCAGTTGTTTTAAGAACGACACCTGATGCTCCAGCTGCAAATCCAAGAGAATCGGTTACGAATGTTACAGATCTAAGATTATTTGTAGTACCGCTTGTTATAGTTTTCCATATGTTTCCCGCATTTGTTGATTTTACGATGGTTCCTGCATCTCCCACAGCAAAAGCCGTGGAGTCGTTCGTATAACATGAACCGTAAAGTGCATTTGTTGTTCCACTGATACATTTTGAAAAGGGTGATTGAATACCATCTTGAATTACAAATACCGTATCTTTTGTTAAACCACTATTCTTCGTAGTTACAGTAAAAATCAGCATCGTTGTTCTATCAGAGCTGGAGTTGTTCAAATTTGTAAGTGAAAGTTTTGTGCTATTTGATCCTGTTGTAGAAGCCGATACTAACCAAGAATCTCTACTCAA
>WSSedL1CaDRAFT_10002080_pt1 | contig 10598 bp, 8 predicted proteins | sample WetSurSL1Cattail_FD_9464 | JGI IMG/M metagenome (IMG submission 9464)
CGCTGTTTTGGCTGAAGCGAATCGGCTATTACCGGCTGAGCGCGTACTTCATCCCCTTCAAAGACCCCGCCACTGGCAACTTTCGTCCGGGGACGACCTTTGAGCAAATCATTGACCTCTATCGATTCGATGCCGATCTGCGGCGTCTCGTGCGCGAAGCCCTGGACAGGATTGAGATCAGCGTCCGCGCCGTCATTACCTACGAAATAGGAAAAGGCCTGGGCGTCTTCGGTTATACGGACGCCGCCAACTTCGCGGCCGCATTCAATCATGCCGACTTCATGAGGATTCTCAAGCGCGAAGAGGGGCGTTCGACTGAGGTCTTCATCGGCCACTATCGGACGAAGTACACGTCTGAAAAAGAATTGCCCGTGTGGATGGCAACTGAGCTGATCAGCTTCGGCGCTCTGTCGAAGATGTATGAGCACCTGAGAACAGGTCTGCGGAAGAAGATCGCCCGCGAATTCAATCAGCCGCAGCCGGTCTTTGTAAGCTGGCTCCATTCTCTAACGGCAGTTCGCAACGTCTGCGCACATCACAGCCGGTTGTGGAATCGAGAACTTGCCGTCAAGCCGGAATTGCCTGTGGCATGGAAAGCAAGTGGCATTGGCAACGAACGCTTTTACGTGATCGCCCTGATTATTCAAACGCTGCTCACCGACATTGCTCCTGATTTCCCCTGGGGCGAGCGGCTCAAGGCTCTTTTCAACGCTCACCGGGCGGTCAATCTGCGAGCAATGCAGTTTCCCGTCAGCTGGCAAACTCGCTCACCATGGATCTAACCGCTAACCGTTCCAGACAACCACTGTGAACTCAGATCTAAAATCTTGTTCTTCCGAACCCTGCTCTAGCTAGCACAGGCCATTCGGCTGTTCTGAGTACGTCTGGCAGATTCCTTGGGCGCGGTAGGGATATCAGTTGCCTGATCCCCCACGCTCAGATTCCGTACGAGCGCTCACTAGCGCATATTTGGCGTAATGCCCGTACTGATCGGTTTTCGATAAGATTAAAAAACACATCCGAACTCTCTGCCGCTCATCGAACAGACACGTCATTCTATGGCCGTGGAACCGTAGTTTGTGGGTTGCGAGGCTGCGCCGCGAATTTGCTCAATAAACAACGGCACCTCTTTCTCGATCAAGTCGGCTCGAAAAAGCTGAATATAATGCCCACTTCCCTTGGCAATGATTCTGCGGCTATGCGTGGAAAGCTTCTTAAGGTCTTCCTGCAACTGGTTGAAGATCTTCATCACGTCAGCCGTCTGCTGGGGGGAGAGCGGGAGGCGCGTCATTGTCGTGTCTTCCGAAAAGATCAGAATCGGAAGCGCACCATATGGTCCGGTGTGAGCGGTTTCGTGACCCGACAGGTTGAAGATATTCATCTCGGCCGCGAACGCACCGAACTGCATATGACAAGAGTCTTCTGCCTCCAATCTTCCGGCCTGCCCTGTAAAGCCCGGCGGGGGGTGTGAGCACTGCCCCATGAGTCGCGGTAAACCTGCTATGTATGGAACCCTCATGAGCAGCAGCGATATCCATCTAGGTGGTTCCTTGGCGCTTAGAGCTTTCATCATGGGAATCTCGTCCGCCAAGGGCAATGTGACATCTACAAAGACGATTCCGACAATATCCGCAGGATAGCGCGAAGCATAATCACGCAAATAGAGTCCCGCAATCGAGTGGCCCATCAGCACGATGGGGCCGCTCACGTTGGCTTGGTGCAAAAGCTCGTGCCGCTCGCCAGCAATGTGATCGGCATTGCGCGGGGCAGGCAATGCATCGCTCCAACCATATCCGGCTCGATCATAGGAACAAACCCGTGTGGTTTTCGAAAGCTCCGGCTGAACTCCGCCCCAGATAAGTGCATCGTTCCCCCCGCCCGATTCTAGAACGATGGTAGGCGAACCATTGCCTGTGCAATTGATGTGCATCCGGTGGCCATTGACGGTGTAAAAGACTCCAGGCGGAGGATTCATCGCTCGGAAATAGTGAAGAGCTATCGCGTTGAACGAACTACTTCCCGCCACGAAAGTCGCCACAAAAGCAACTATCGACAGAACGATGCACTCGGTAACTTTGCGTCCCATGCGATAGCCCTTTTTCGAGAGCGCAAGAATGCGCCGTATGCTCATGCGCCGTATGCTCAACCACACAATCAGAATTCCAATCACAAAAATGACTGTCGGCATTACAACATAATCGAAATCCATGCATCACCTCGGTCTTTACGTTCACATTGGACCTTTGAATTGTCGTCGAGTTTTGAACCACTTCAGGTCGTAATGTCGAAATCAGCCCTATCATGCACTTGTTGTTTCCTGTCGCTTCGTTTGGATTAGGAGAGATAGGTTATCCCCAGGGTTGTAATAGTCTCCGACGGCAATTCTTCAAAGTAAAGAACTGCCCACTTGGCACGATGACGATTGAAGCCCCATAGACAAACTTCTATAGCGGCGAGAACGGCAAGCAGCAATCCAAAGCGCAACGGATTATGGAGAGCATGAATCTCGAAATCGGCGAACATATAGGCGAAGATGACCGCGAAAATGAAAAATCCCCAGAAGAGAAATTGAATGTTGATTTTTCCCGGCAAAACCGAACAGGTAAAGGGCACCTTGTAAAAACCAAGCAGGCTAACCTCGGTCAAGATTATGCCCCAAATGGCGACTACTGCCATATGTGCCATAACTTCGCGCCAGGGATAAAAAGAATTGGACAGCGCTGCCGCAAGAAGCCACGCCGGAAGTGCCGCCAGCAGGAGCAGCGTCCGGCGGGCGGCGGCAACATATTGCCGGGTTGCGCGCATTTGGGTCGTGCGTAGTACCCAGTTGGCATGAAGCGTGATGGGAAGAGCAAAGACGCTTCGCAAACCTACAACCGCCAGAACCATCATCAGGTAAGAGGAAGCGAGAAAATCAATGGAGAGTGGCAGACGATGGCCTACCCACCAGGCATCTTTCACGGAAGATAAAGCGGTACCGAAGACTCCGGCGAGAAAAAAAGCGAAGATGACACGGTGCTGCTTGCTGCGGAGGAGCGAGCGAATAGTGAAGAACAAGACCGCTGTTTGCAGTGCGGAGCCAAAACGCGGCGTCCAATGCATCCCGCGCATTGCCGACACCAAGTCCGGCTCTTCGATGGTCTTGCGCATCGTGCGTAGATAGCAGAGCAGCAGTGAAATGCCCGCACCTGAGACTGCCAAAGCCAATCCTGTCCAAGCCTCAGTTGCCAACCAGCCGAGAGAAGTCGGCAACGAACCATTGAGTTGATTAAAAAGCGCAAAAAACCAGAAAGACGGCAGACAGATGAGTAGGTGGTGATTGCTGGCGCTGTTCATAGCGACTTGATTGTCAATGGTGGGTTGGAGAAAGTAGACGCCAAGGAAAAGGCCAAAAGCCACAAGCTGAAGAAGAGCCGAGAGACGCAGGAAGAGTCCGCGCGGCAACAAAAGTGCAGTCATACCTTGCACGGTTAGCACCATACCATAGAGAAAGGCACAGGCCGCGACCATCGTAAACCAGTACGCGGCCAAGGCGCGAAGAGGATTGCCTGCACAGGCTTTCGCAACGAGGATAGGCCAAGCAAGACCGGCGGCGAAGTTCAGTGAAAGAATGGCGATGCCAATGATAACTGAGGAAGCGGCGAGCTTGGCCAACAAGATGATGTGCGGCGTGATCGGCAATGGCAAAAGCACCATCGCATCCCGCTTGTCGGGGAAGGTTGTGTCCCAGCTTACGACGGCGAAGAGACCAACCACCAGCATGATGCCGGAGATGTGCTGCTGTTCAACTGCCCAGCAGATCCCACGGAGTATTTCAGGTGGTGCGTCAGAAGCAAAGAGAGCCTTGAGAGCGCTGATCACGCTGACGAAGATGAGAACGCCGGCAAACTGGCCTATAAATCTGGGAATGTCGGCCTCGATCGAGAGCGCTTCCAAGTCGATCACGCGGAGCAGAAACTGCCTATACAGTACGCGGAATTGGAGTGGCAATAGGAGGATCAGCTTACGCATGAACGAGCTCCGCGATTTGCCGGGCCGTGGCGACAGAGTCCTGCTCGACGGCGAGTTGAGAAAAGATCTCTTCGAGCGTGGACAAATCCATCATTGAGCGCAAGCGTTCAATGGAATCATCGGCGACCAATTTGGCGCGGTGAAGTATCACCACGCGATCGCTGATTCGCTCAACGGTATCAAGCTCGTGAGAGCTGAAGAGCACAACCTTGCCCCGCGCGGCAAGCTCCTTGATCAGGCTGCGCAGTATCAATGCAGAACCGACGTCCAAGCCGGAAAACGGCTCATCGAGGAGAATGAGATCGGGATTATGCAGCAGAGCCGCGGAGATGAGCAGCTTTTGGCGCATCCCCTTCGAGTAGCCGGAGATGGAGGCGTGCCGGTCATCGTAGAGCGAGAGCAGGCGTAAAAGACCGTCGATACGTTCGGAAGATTGACGCGCAGGCAAATCCCGAAGCTGCGAAATCATGACCAGGTATTCCACGCCGGAAAGGTGGTTGTAGAGATAAGGCTCTTCCGGAACATAACCCATGCGCCGCTTGTAGGCAATAAGGTCGTCATGAATGGACTTTCCGTCGAAGAGAATCCGGCCCGAGATCATCTCGATCAGCCCGGTGATCATCTTCAGCGTTGTGGACTTGCCCGAACCATTTGGCCCGAGATAGCCGGTCACCTCGCCCGGCCGCGCGGCGAAGCTGACATCATCCACGGCGGGAATCCCGCAATAGTGTTTCGAAACGTTCCGCAATTCGAGCATGACAATCTCCCACTACCCTATGTAGCATTCGGTATAGCGATTGTCAAGTAGCTTTCTACATAGGTAAAATAGGCCATGGCTCAGGAGACCCGACTTTCCCACACCGCCGCCATGATCTTGCAGGCCATTGACGCCGGCTTCGTATACGGATTCAGCGTCATGGAAACCCTTGGCCTGCCCAGCGGCACCGTTTACCCGGCACTGCGCCGACTGGAGCGCGATGCGCTGATCAGTTCCCAGTGGGAAAAGCAATCGATCGCCGATGCCGAGCTTCGCCCCCCCCGCAAGTACTACCAGATCACACCGACAGGCAACTCCACACTGGAGGCCGCGCGCAGACGCTATCCGCTGCTGGAACGCCTATTACCGGCAGAAGAGGCCGAGCGCGTATGAAGCCAGCCGGAATGCTGCTCGCGAATGCCGTTCAGTGCGCTCTCCTGGAGGCGTTTTCCTTGCTTGTTCCAGCTTCCGGCCGCTGCGAGTGGCGTTCAGAATGGCGCGCCGAACTCTGGCAAGTACGCCGGTGCGCCGGTTGTTCAACCGACTGGAAGGCCGAATTCGAAGCCGTGTATTTCTGTATAGGCGCGTTGCCAGATGCGATCGAAGTGCGCTGTATTGCCCGCGCCGCCCATCCTGGCAGTGCGCCCATCCATCGTTCTGCTGTGTTTTGCCTTCTGATTCTGGCGCTGATTCTGGCTTGCGGATGGGCAATCGCGCTTCGTTCTCCGGCTGTGATCGCCGAGCTTCACCCCGCGCGCTACACCGCACGCGAAGGACTGGTATCAGTCAGCGTGGCGCGGGCTGCCAACAACGAAGTGTCTTTGATTTCCGTCGAGGAATACCGTAGATGGGCTGGCTCGAAGCAAAGATTCTTCAACGATATTTCTTTCTATCGTATGGAACGGCTCATTTGGGACGATGGCCGCCAAAAGACAGCTCTCTCCGTTGGGCGTGGCAGCGCCAATTTGTTCACGCTCCTTGGCCTGCCCATGGAAATAGGCAGTGCAGAACCCTCTGCCGATCCTCAACTCGTACTCTCCGATGCACTCTGGCGGCGCGATTTCGCCGCCGACTCGCGCATCCTCGGCCGCAGGATCAAAGTTGGTTCCGGTCTTGTGCGAGTTACGGCAGTGCTTCCCGACGACTGTTGGCGGCTACCGGATGCTGCCGAAGCCTGGCTGATCGAACCTGACAATCGATTGGAAGCCGGTGCTCCCGGTCATGTCGTCGCTCTCCTCACCCCCGCTGGCTGGCAGATGATGCAGAACAATCGCGCGTATATTCCCTCATTCGACGCCAAAAGCAACAACCGGGGCCTGTTAGCTGTTTCTTTCGTTAACCGCACAATTGGTCCATGGGGCGCTTACTGCATATCGATATTATCGGCGCTACTTGTCTTGCCAGCGATAACCTCTGTTTCGCGTTCAGACAAAGCCTCATCAACAGTTAAGCCGTCATGCGCGCAGTTGGCTGTTCCCGGATTGTTCTTCTCTGCTAAACTTGCACTGCTTCTTGGTATCCTTTTCATCCTTCCTATCGATCTGGTTTACGCGAATTCGAAAGGATACGATTCTGGAGCGCCTTGCGCGCAACTGCTCTTCACACTTATCTTTGGGCTTCTGGGATTTTGGTGGGGCGTGGATGATCAACGTAAGCGCTGCCCGATCTGCTTGCGCCGCGTGACACATCCGGCACGGGTTGGCATCGCCTCGCGGACTTTTCTTGCCATGAACGGTACGGAATTGATGTGTACTGGAGGCCACACGTTGCTTTACATTCCAGCAGTGCCTACAAGCTGGTTTTATGCGCCGCGTTGGGTCTACTTGGATCATTCCTGGAGATTTCTCTTTGACGCGTGAGGATATACACACGTGTCATTTATTTGCAATGCCATACATAATTATGCCCGGATTAATCCTGACGCCACAGGACGAGGGCTCCAAACGGTTTATGTAAGTTCTGTGTCGCAACTCGAATTGACACTGAACGATCATCGATTGCCCTCGATCACGGTTCGATGTTGTTTGAGTTCTGTTCGATATATGTAGTATCCAAAAGCATTCCTAAGCCGTCAGGCTTAGGGATGGTGTCTATCTTCAAAACGAGCGCAGCGAGAACGCTCATAGCCGGACTCAGCGGAAATGACGCTTGTGGATTCTGGTTATGCTGACCGCAATACGGCAGACAAGGTGCAGAACTGGCTCCTGTAGGCTTCTGCATGGACGCAGCTATCAGGACGGCAAAGTCACAAAGGCTGTTGCATTCGGAATTCGAACAGCGTTAGCGTCGGGTCATGCTGACGATACGGGCCATGTCGGGCGGCGCCGGGTATGCCCAGAGACATCTCGAACACAGCGATTACTACGATGAACACCGGCGTGTTCAAGGCGAGTGGCATGGGCGTGGCGCTGAATTGCTCGGCCTGAGCGGCAATGTAACTCCGCAGCAATTCGAGGCCATCCGGGAGGGGCTGGACCCGGAAACCGGCGAGTTCCTCCGCCCGCGGCACAGTGCGGACCGCGCGAAAGTAGATGGAAGCGAACAGAGCAAGGGGCGGTCCCTCTACGACCTGACCTTCTCTGCGCCCAAGTCAGTTTCGGTTCAGGCTATGCTCACCGGCGATGATCGACTCGTGGCAGCTCACGACAAGGCTGTCCGGGAGGCGCTCACAGAGGCCGAGAGCCATACAGGGACCAGAGTCCGGCTGAATGGCGCAAACGAAGACCGGGCAACCGGCAACTGGATCGTTGCTTCCTACCGTCACGACACGAGCCGGGAACTCGATCCACAACTGCACACCCACGCCGTGGCTGCCAATCTGACTTATGACGGAGTGGAGGGCCGCTGGAAGGCATTGCAGGCGTCGGGACTGTACGAGCGCCGCGCCCATTTGACTGAGGTCTACCGGAATGTATTGGCTCGTGAAGTGCGCGGGCTGGGATACGAGATCGAACCGCGCCGCGATTCCAAGGGCAAAGATCATGGATTCGAGATTCGCGGCGTCTCGAATGAATTACTCGAACGGTACAGCCTGCGCAGTGCGCAGCGCGATGCCGCCATTGAACAATTCACTGTGGAGCATGGCCGCAAGCCAACCGACAATGAAGTGGCTGTGCTTGTTCGCGAATCCCGCGCGGACAAACTGGCAGAAATCTCCACGGAACAGGTAAGAGAACAACAGCAAGCCCGTCTTGCGCCGGAGGAAAGACAAACGCTGCAAAGTATCCGCGCCAAGTCCATCGAACGGCATCCGCATATTCCCCAGGAATTCTCCCAGGCCTCGGAATCGCTTCAACACGCCAAGGCGCACCTCTTTGAACGTAACTCCGTCGTGCGCGACTTCGACTTGATGACCGAAGCCCTGCGTCATGGGCGCGGGCGGATTGATCTTGGGCAATTGCGCGGCGCGATGGAAGTAGAGCAGGTGGAAGGTTCTCTTATCCGGGCTGGAAACAATATGGCCACGCGAGAGAGTCTGGAACGCGAACAGCGGATGATAGCAGCGGTGGATCGCGGCGCTAGGCTTTTTGAGCCGTTGGGTGGAAATCGTGATTTCCAGTCTTCCGAGAATCTGCGAGATGAACAACGGCGGGCCGTTCAAGAGGTACTGGCCTCGCGCGATCTTGCCATCAATCTGTGCGGTGCGGCTGGTACTGGCAAGACGGCAACGCTTCAAGAAATTGAGCGCGGCCTGCGTGAAGCAGGACGCAAGGTGGCGGCGGTCGCGCCAACACGAAGCGCCGTTGATGAGCTGCACAAGGTTGGCATTCGCGATGCCATAACGGTTTCCCGTTTGCTGGAGGATGAAACTCAGCGGAATGCCGTTCGTGGAAAGGTTCTGATCGTCGATGAGGCAGGCATGCTCTCTGGCCGCCAAATGGATGAGCTGCTCAAACTGGCGGAACAAGGAAACGTGCGGATTCTCTTCTCAGGGGACACGCGGCAAATTCAAAGCGTGGAAGCGTCGGACGCCCTGCGTATCCTGAAGCGGGAATCGCAGATGAAAAGTGTCTCGCTGACGGGCGTGCAACGGCAGACGCGGGCAGAGTATCGGGACGCGATTCAGACTTTGCGAGAATCGCCAGAGCAGGGTTTTGAAAAGCTGGAAAAGATCGGGGCTGTTCGTGAGGTTCCTTATCTGGACACCGCGCAGACGGTGTCAGCGGCTTACCGGGACCTTGCGGCTGATCCCAGTCGCAAAGTGCTGGTCGTTGCCGGTACTCATGAAGAGATTGGCAGGATCACCCATGCGATTCGACATGAGATGACACAACATAGCGAATTGAGTGGCGGCATGATTTTCGAACGTCATGCACCTCTGCAATGGACGGAAGCACAAAAGAAGGATTTGACGAATTACCAGGAAGGTCAGATATTGCAGTTTCATCGCTCTTCGCATGGGATCGGCAAAAATGAATCACTCGTCGTCGTAGGTGCAGGCGCGTCGCACATCGTCGTCAGAGATCAGCACGGCGTAGAGCGCGCGGTGAGTCCTACTCAGGCGCGTTCCTTTTCTGTGCATGAGCGCCATGCAATAGAAGTGGCTCCCGGAGACCGGCTCCTGTTGACGGGCAATCGTCGGAACGCAGAATTCCGCGCTACAAACGGCGAGTTGGCAAAAGTGCGTAGCGTTGATGGGGGCTGCATTCAACTGGAGGATGGCCGCACCCTGCCTGCGAATTATCACGAGTTTGACCACGGCTATGCTGTCACCGCTCATCGCAGCCAGGGCAAGACTGTGGATGCGGTGGTTATTTCTGGCGATGGAATGAAGCAGGAACAGTTCTACGTCGCCGCATCGCGGGGCCGCAGTGAGATTGCGATTGTAACGAGCGACCGCGAACAACTGCGGGAATCACTCGGAATTTCTTCGGCGCGTCCTTCGGCGATGGAACTGGCGAGAGAGAAGACTCTCGCTCTCGGGCTGGAACATGGTATTCAGCAGGCTCCAGTTAAAAACATCAAACTGCCTGTTCAAAGCCGGGAAATAGAGATTGCTCTCGAACTGGGGATTGGCCTGTGACGCCTCACTCTCGCGGCTTCGCTCACTTATCCATGCTTTGCGGATGGAACTTTAAGCGATGTCAACATCTCACGCCGCAAGATTGCATTGATACGCGACTGATAGCCCTTGCCATGAGAGCGCAGCCAATGCAGCACATCGGAATCAATCCGCACCGTGGTAGATGTCTTCGTGGGTCGGTAAAAGGGGTTCCGCACTGCTTCCTTCCAGAAGTCTTCCTGCAAGGGCGGAATATCGCTGTAGTCGATTTCGCTATCAGGCATCGCACGCAGTGCTTTCAGCTCAGCCCTCTGCTCTGCGGTCAGTGCCGGGGGATTGGCCAGCTCGATCTCGTATTCAACCATTTTCTTTTTCATAGCGGTCTGCGGCACGCCGTCCCAAGCTGGCTTCGACGGTGCATTCGGGCAACCTCAGCAATTGCCGGAAGCTGTCACTGATTCAAGCGACTGTTGAAAATGATCGGCTCGCAGCGCAGTTTGCTATTTGCGCATCAGTTCTGCGAACCAGGCCGGCGGCCAGTCTGAATCTGATTTCCATCCTGGCCACAGATCGTACGGGTGGAGTCTATTCGAACTGAGGCAGAATCTTGACCAGGCGTCTGCGTCAGGGACTTGAAGAAACTGACGCCCATCGCAGTCCCAGGTCCACACATCGTTATGATGGCATTCCAGTCGATGAGGCAGAAGAAGGCTCTCATCATCCCAATGTGTTCTCAGATGCTGATTCTGCTTATGGCGAGCGCCACGCGCTGCTGTTCGTTTATCCGCGTGAGCGGAACGTACGCCGGTAATGGCGGAATAGGGTTTG
>WSSedL1CaDRAFT_10002081_pt1 | contig 10593 bp, 9 predicted proteins | sample WetSurSL1Cattail_FD_9464 | JGI IMG/M metagenome (IMG submission 9464)
CCCGCCTGCAACAATTGCAGGCAATACCACCGGCGACCGCTGAGACACGGATTCGGCCGGAGACAGACTGGCTGAGTTGGACCGCATACGTCCAAACTGGCAACTACGATCGCCCACCGCTTCAGATCCTTGATGAGGCTTCCGTCCGTTGGAGCGTGGATTCCTATGCTTCGGACCCGCAGGTTTGCAGGCAGTTGGCTGACACAATAGCGAACGCTAGCGGCGAGGCGGAACAAATTTTCCGCAATGCCTTCGCGTCTCTGGCGGAGTTCTTTACCGACCGTCATTCCCATCCGGTGCGGAGCTTTATTCCGATCTACCTCATGCTGATCCGGGCAGTCGCTTGGAATGGTGCAGTATCAGCCAACGAGCTGGAACTCGCTTCTGGATTGATGCAAGCCTTTATCGGTGCGGGACCTGTTTCGCAAGACTATTCCGAGGCACTGGACTCTTACGCGGAAATCCTCGTTGCGAACAATGCACCTAGCAACATCGACTGGGCACTAAATGCGGCAGAGATGCTTGCTGTGAACGCGTCGCCGGACAAAGAATCAAGATTGCGCTTCTTCCTCGCTGTGGTCGATATGGCGCGCGAACATGCGCATCGACTCAATTCGATCCAACGGGGGATGCTACCGCTGCTTGCCAAGGACTACGGTTGCCAAGACCTGCTCAATGCGTTTCCGTTCGTCCAAGAAAATGATGGCACGGACGCGGCGGTAGTCCAAACGCAATTCGCTGGACTCATCGGCATTTACACGCTCACAGAAACAGCCGCCATACGCGCCCGCCAATTCCTACGCAAAATGCTGCCGAATGCACGGGTCGAGATCAATGCCGATATGGCGTCCACAGATCGTCTCAAGCACTTGGCGTCCAGTTCGGATATCTTTGTTTTCGCATGGAAAAGCAGCAAGCACCAAGCTTATTACGCGGCTAAAGAAGCACGCGGCGACAGAGAAACATTGTTGCCCTTGGGCAAGGGAAGCGCCAGCATCCTTCAGTGTGTGTTCGGGGCACTGGCTCATATGGGATAAATCTATTCTGCTCCGGCAGTCACTTTGTCGATTTTGTTCAAATCGAGTCCTGATTAGCAATGAACCTCAGCCACGCCTCGAATCGAACTCTGGGAATGCGGCCCGCACTGAGCAGCGGCGACCAGCAGGCGTTGGGCCAAGGTCTTGAGATCAAATCTGCGGTTGAAGCGATAGGCAAAAGCGCCAAGATACTGCTCGGCGTACTTGCTAAAACCAAAGCTGTGGTAACTGCCACTCAAGCTGGTCTTGAGGTTACCCAACACCGTGTTGATCCACTGCAACTGCGGCACCTCCTTGGGCTTTCGTCCGGCCACAACGGTGCTTTCATGGGTGCAACCTGCTTTCGTCACAGCGTTGAAACAGGCCAGCCCATCGGAGTAAACGGTGCTGCCGGTGGCCAGGTTTTGACTGGCCCACTCAGAGATGACTTTGGTCTTGAAGCCCGCCACCGTGTTGAGCTTGATGCGCAAAGGGTGGCCTTCATCGCTGACAGGGACGGCAGCGACAAAAGCCACCTTGTTCTCAGAGCCACGCCCGACCTTCCCAGCAGTGCGCTCGCCGCCCAGATAAGCGTCTTCCACTTGGACTTTGCCACTGAGCATGTAGCGGGCTTCACGCTCTGTCATGGCTTGCATCAGCTTGTGATGCACCAGCCAGGCTGTGGGATAGCTCACGCCCAATTGGCGTTTGAGTGCGAGTGCCGACAGACCGGTTTTGGCCTGACTGATGAGGTAGATCGCCAGAAACCATGTCGTCAGAGGCAGCTTGGTCGATTGAAAAATGGTGCCCGCGATCAGCGAGGTTTGATGCCGACAGGCATTGCATTGGAAAACCTTGTGCCCATCGGTATGCAAGAGGCAGTGTGCGGCACCACCGCAACCAGGACAGCGAAAACCATCGGGCCAGCGAGCTCTCTCCAACGCCGCCGCGCAAAGCGCCTCGGTGCCAAAGAGCTTGAGAAATTCCGGCATCGACAGGCCGTGTTGGAACTGGATGCGATTCATGGCCATGATGCTGCTCCAAAAGATGATCGATGGCTGCAGGTTACGCCTTCAAAGGCTCACCAGGTGAGCTTGGCTGAAGATTGTTGCTAATCAGGAATCGAGTAGATTAATAATCAGTGTAGAAAATTAAAATGGAAGTATTGGCCCTATTTTTCCAATATTGGAAATTGCACCGCAACCTTTAGTTTCATAAAGATCTACCCGATATACTTCAGGTTGTTCAATTCTTGCCTTGTTCAAAATCCATCGAGATAGATTGGCAACGTCAGTGCCATGTAAATCAGCGATTTCATGCAAAGGTTTATGATCTATCTGCTTGAATATGGGATTGAATTTGTTTTTGACATCACCAAAATCGATCGCCCAGCCCATGACAACATCCAGCGGCGCTGAAAGATGCAGACGCAGTGTGTAGGTGTATCCATGTAACTTTTGCCGCTTGTTCCCATCCGGCGCGTGTTTCATTATTACGGAGCTGTCGAGAGTGAATTCTTTCCAGATATGAACGTCCTGCCCGTTGTAACTGGCGCCACAACTCGCAGTTTCATAAACGGTGACTGCGGACAATTCGGGGAAGTGCTGCTTTACGTTATTCCAAATCCACTGCGATATCAGTTCACTGGTTGGATTTTCCAAACCTGATATTTTATTTAAACAGGCGTGATCCAATAATTCAAATATGGGCTTCCAGTGCGTGTCTAGCAGGTCATAGTCGATACTGAGGTCACCATCTCCTACATCGTGGGTTGCCTGTAAGACGACAGCAAAACCATGACCATGCATGTTGCCGCATTTGTGACCAACGGCCACATTGGGCAAACGGTGAGCAGCCTGAAAGTAGTAGCGGCGCCAAACATGAGCCATGCGGTGATTGTCGATTTCTAGACCTTCATCGACTGTGCTCTGGACCGAAATGGCTTCGGTGCCAGGCACGTAGCAATGCGTGCTTATCCATCGCGCAATATTCTCATCAGTGGGAACTTCGATAAGGTCATTTAGCAATGAGTAGTCCAACTTTTTGACCTGAGGTTGAAGCCTAGCCTTGATCGCATCTATTTCACCACCTGGGTAGGTAGCGCAAAACTCCGGCATCGCGCAATGAATAGTCGCTAAGAAGCTGTGCCCATGCAACCCGCGGGACCGATGGCCCTCTGGTAACACGCCAACGTGGCGAGCTGCCTCAAATGACTCTGTGACTATAAAGGTGGTTTTTGGATTCATTGTTTTATCTGATGCCCAGAATTTTGTGCGTCTGAGTGCTTAGGTTCCATTGTGGATTTCGTTGGCAATACTCAATTGCTGCCTTCGAGTTGGCCAACCGGTCTGGCCCATCCATCGGTTGCAGGTAAAAGTTCTCGAACGCCAGGTTGGCAAAACGCTCTGGCGGTGCATCTATTTGCGGATACACCAATTTAAGTTCATGGCCTCGAATGACGACGATCTCCGAGTCGGCTTTGGGGCTCACACAGACCCAATCAATTCCCGCCACGGCTTTGACCGTGCCATTTGTTTCCACGGCAATCTCGAACCCCCGGTTATGCAGACTGTGCACTAGTCCTTCGTCAATTTGAAGCATGGGTTCCCCTCCGGTTAACACGACAAAGCGTCGCTTCCAGTCTTGATTTGGCCAGCACAGTTCAATGTTGTTTACCAGATCTTCAGCCGTCGAGTATTTGCCGCCCTTGGTGCCGTCAGTCCCAACGAAGTCTGTGTCGCAGAACTTGCAGATGGCAGAAGTCCTGTCCTCTTCACGTCCACTCCAAAGGTTACAGCCAGCAAATCGGCAAAAAACAGCAGGTCGCCCGGCATTGGCGCCTTCGCCTTGAAGCGTATAAAAAATCTCTTTGACGCTATAGGTCATTTTGCTTTGTCCATGAAAGTCAAGTAGCCTGACTTGCGCAACTCACAGGCGGGGCAGGTTCCACACCCATACCCCCATGTGTGTCTTGTCGTGTGATCGCCTACATAGCAGGTATGTGTGTGCTCGCGGATTAGGTTCACCAACTCGTCTCCGCCAAGTCCTTGTCCCATTTTCCAGGTTTCGGCCTTGTCAATCCACATTAGAGGAGTTTCGATGACCATTGGTGAGTCGAGGCCTAAACTGAGAGAGACCTGCATTGACTTGAGGGTATTGTCTCGGCAATCGGGGTAGCCAGAGTAATCTGTCTCACACATGCCACCAACCAGCACTTCAAGGCCGCGTCGGTAGGCAACGGCTGCCGCGAAGGTAAAGAACATCAGATTGCGCCCCGGAACAAATGTATTCGGTAGCCCATTCTTTTGGACTTCAATCGCCTTGGACTCAGTCAGTGCTGTATCACTGATCTGCCCTAAGAGTTTGAGGTCTAGCATGTGATCCATGCCAAGTCTTGTCGACCATGCTGGGAACTTCCGTCGAAACTCATCAATCACGGTGAGTCGGCATTCCAATTCGATGGAATGACGCTGCCCATAGTCAAAGCCGATGGTTTCGACGGTTTCATATCTGTCTAACGCCCAAGCCAAACAAGTCGTTGAATCTTGTCCACCTGAGAATAGTACCAATGCTTTTGAATTCATTTATTTATCCGTTTACGATCCGAAGTTGATTTCGCAGCGCTTTTTTTAAAGTATTTACCAAATGATTCGAGAGTAGACCAATGTCGGTCGGAGTATTTTGTATGCCGTTCCAAGGTCTCACATCGTTTTCAGCAAACTTCCACTGACCACTTGTCCATGCAGTTGAATTTCTCAGTAATCGCAAACCTGGCAAAAACTCTTGCCATTTTGTGGACCCTTGACTTGAATAAAGAATCTCCATAACGAAACTTAGAGCAATAATGCCAGAACCATGTCTTAATCGAGATGTTTTCGGGCTCATTCCAATCCATTCAGGACCGAACGCAAACTTGACCGCCTGAAAGAATTCGTTTACCAGCTTATATGAACGGTCTTCAAAATCATCAAATTTGATGAACTCTCTAATGGCACCGTCAGAGGCAGAGTTCATAATAAACTTTTGCATGGCCGTATCACTTATGACACCTTGTGGGTTTGTGTGTTGGCGTATTTCACCAAATAATGCCGAATCTGCTGTGAAATTTAGTTTGTCCACAATACGAGCGGCAAACTTCCGCGTGGTAAAGCGCTGCGGAAGTCCAACTACATTAGGCAATAACTCGTAAATTAATGTCTTTGGGAGGGGTCGTGTATTATTAATCAGTACGAATTGTTGTCTTAATTCGTTGTAGTCCTTGCAAATCAATGCAGAGACAAATACTTGAAAATTCTTCTTGTGAAGACCAGATAGTGCGGTGAGTCGTTGCTGACCGTCAACTACGAAACCCGGTTTAGATTGACTCGCATCAATGGTGACCTGTAGTCTTCCGTCAGTGTCTTCGCTTAAGGACGCGCCGTTGATGAATGCCACGATAACAGCATTAGGCAGAATTGCGTCATCTCTACCTAGATAGTCCCGAATTTCCTTAATATGCGATGCGATTTGATGCCTTTGAAAGCCTTTGAGTTCACCATTAGACTGTCGTCCAACTCGTTCAATTTCAGAGAACGCCAAAACCTCTTCTGGTCTAGCCGAAAAACAAAAAATATCATGGCCTTCTGCCTGAGTTGCCCTTACTGCTTGAAATGTATAAATCGTCATTTGGCTCTCAAAATTGTGTCTTGTAAGTGTTGGTGATATACGCCTAAATTGTGAAATCCACGACGCTTATTTCTGTTGCTTGATCGGAATATGATAACTTCAACGCCCACATTACGACACACGTCACAACTGCATCTTTTCCACGGAGTTTCATCTATTGTTCGTCTAACGCGCTCACGCGTTTTCGCTAAAACGTTTTCATGACTGCTTGCACTTTTTTCATCGCCTCGAATCAAAAACTGGTGGTAGTCCATGACAGAGTTAAGGGTTTCACTGGCAGAGCATTTCCCGTTATCATATTCCCTTAGTGCAGTCAGTGCTCGGTATTCTTTTTTTTGTAAATCTTCAGCAGAAAATATCCCACGCTTTATTCCCTGCATAAGTCTGGTATTTTCCATTGCCTGTGGAATCCGTATTGCTGTATAGTAGTCAATACCATTGTTTTTATTTGGAAGGAAGTAATTATTCTTTTCGTCTTTAAAAGCTTTTATCAATGGTGAGGTTGAGTCAAAACTGGTAATTCCGTAGTCTGTGAAATTATGAATGCTGTCAGCCTTGGCAAACCCGAGGAGATGAATATTCGTTTCCGGTCGAATCGCTCGTCGAAGATGGAGTAAGACACTATGTATAGCCTCATCTTTCAGAGGAACCAATCCCCCAATTGCAAGGTAACGATAACCCATTCGTTCGAGACGAATTGCGGCATCTGCCATGCTTTTGGGTGACCATCCTTGCACAGCACCCATTGGTTCAAATGGCATACCATCTGCTTTCGCCAAATTAAAAAATGATTCAGCATTTTGCAGTGTTATCTCATATCGTTTCAACGTTGGTGCTTCGATGTCCGCCGCATCTGGATTATTTAAATTGCACTCAAAAATGATATGGTCAGGCGAGACGCCATGGGTAAAACCGGCCTCAGAATAAAAACTTACCACCTCGTCTGGCGAATATGCTGGGGTTTCGTGTTCGACATAAGCGAATGCTCCGCAATCGCCCATAAGCATTTGATTTTCAAATTGCGGTCCATTAAATCTCAGGAATTTTCTTGCGCCGTCCCTCAATAGTCTTTGCTCTTCCTTGGTTGAGTAACGCACCTTTGAACTGGCAACTCCGTCCGCTGGTCGAATCGCACTCATGGAGACTAACAGTCCGTCATACGGCATAGGCTTCATCAGTTCGTGGGCATAGAGGTCATCCCAATAGCGCTCACGCCCAGGTGTATACCGATCATTGATAAAGTCATACGTAGGATCGACATAGTCCTGCGTATCTGAGTACAGAAACTTCATTGACGTGAACCCGATGTGTAGGCTCTCACCAACTCGTCCTGCAACTTCTTAATGTCTCTTGGTGTATTTTGAATTTCGTTCCAGGCAATCCCCAAAGATTCCCATGTGCCCTCGGTCCATCTGCATGCATTGGATATACGCGCAAGTTCGACTTGCAACGCCTTTTGATCGCATTCATTTCCAGATAGGCGGCCATAGATCCGGTCCATAAGTACACCCATGGCAATAATTCCAACAGAGTGCATCAAGCGACTTTGCTTTGGGTCTTTGCCCCATGCTTGCGGGAATGTACTCTTCACTGCCGACCAAAAATTCGTCAACAATTTATACATAGTCACCAAATCGGCATTCTCTCGACTATTGGCCTTATAGGGTGCCAGAGCACCAAGAGGGTTGTTGATGCTATTGCGCACCATTGTGACAATGGCTGAGTCAGTTATGTTTGCATCAGATTGACTCTTGTCGGATGGACGCTTGATCAACTTGAAGAAGGGGGATGCTGGATCTTTGTTCAGCAAATTGCAAATTTCTGAGGGCACTTTTCTTGCGGCTAAGTCTTTTGGTAAGGTGATACCGATTGTTTCTGGAAGTAGTTCATTGATCAGGCGATTTGGCAATGGACGGGCTTTGTTTACCAAAATAAACTGCTCACGTTGCATCATGAGGTTGTCAGAAACAAAACCAACTACGGGAACGACCAGTTCATTCTTTTTAACTTGTGAAAGGGCAAGGGAACGCTGCTGTCCGTCGACAATCCATGCAACTCTATGGCCTTCGTTGTAGATAGGTATAGTCAGAGTACCTGACTGTGAGAGACCTTCATCACCAGAAGCCTTGGTCCCGCGAGATGCAACGAATCTAATTTGCGGTGACATAGCCAAAATAATTGCATTGGGGAAGAGAACATCGCCTTTGGAGATGTAGTCTGCAATGCCTTTGATGTGACTTTTGATTTCGGGTCGTTGAAATCCCTTAAGGGACTCATCTTCATCACGCCCTATCCGAGAAAGATCTGCGATCTTTATGATGTCGGATCCTTTGATAAAGAAAGCGTAAACATCTAAGTCAGCACCTTGCTTTGTGTGCAACGCACGTAGAACGATTTCGGATGCGTTTTTAGACATCTACGACTCCTTGATGTGAGTCGTTTTGCTTAATCTTGTGCCATAAGTTGCTAAAACGCGATTGCTCACATGCGACATTGGCTTCATCTCGTAAGAAGCGCAGTAATTTTGAGACGCTACCGCCACAATCAAACCAGTTCTCCCGAACAATTTCGATGATTTGTTCATCGGTGGCCTTTTGTCTTTTGGGGATCAATCGCTTGGTTGAGTTATTCATTGCCAGTTGAACTGCTTCTTGTGCGGCATCCATAGACAAACGATGCCCCTTGAGTAGCGCAACGAAGTGCTTCAGAGCACGATGTGGAAAATCTGTTCGCGTGCCATTGTGCGTAGCGATGCCTTCTAATCGATCATCGTACGGCATGACCGACGAACGCAAATTTGGTGGCAATAATCTTGCCCCCGCGCCTGATGTGAAAATGCGAATGCAATGCAATCTGTCCTCCCGAACCGTGGCCATGTCGTCAACAACCATTCCAAGGTAGCTAGCCGGCAACGCGATCAAAAATTGAGACTGTTGTGGACTGTCGTTGATCAGTGACTTGATCGGTGTTGATGTGCCGCGTGCCTCGTTCAGGGCCAGCCACCAATCTGACGAAGATGCTTTGCGACTTGTCAACCATGTTTGTATCGACCCATTTCCATCAGAAATGGTAAGCGAGTAATTTGGAACAAGATCATTGGTGTGAACAAGACCGAGTCCTGCAGAAACGATGTACAGATCGGCTTTCGTGACTTTTGAAGCATGTCGACACTCGGCCATTCCGCGTCCTTGATAAAGATCAAGGGGTGTCACTCGACTTTTGGCAGCTTTGACTAGGTCAACCCAAAGACTTGTCAGTTGGTCCAAGTCTTGCTGTTCCGAGCAGTCTGGACACAGCGGTTCGGCACCAATGTCCCGTTTCCTGCCAGAGCAGTTGGTGATGATCGATATCTTCATTGTGCAGTAATTTTAGAGCGATTGTGGTTCAAAGTTGCAGTTGTTTTTTAATTCGCAATGTGAGGGTTGAAATAACTGTAGCAAACCACTTTGACAGAGGTGCGCGTTGAATGGAGGGAAAAGGTTGCTTTTTACACGCTGTGGCCAGCGGCCACGCAGGCGTAGCCATGCAGCACTTGGTCCGTGACCGCGGTGATGTGCAGATCCACCGATTCGGCCACATGGCGGTGTTGTGCCGAGCAATCGTAGCCGTCAAACTCGACGTGTTCGTCGATGTTGACTCGGGCGGGGTTTAAGCGGTCGATAGCCATGCGCGATGTCGGAAAAGACATAAGTACTGGTCTGTCCAACTTACCATTTGCACTGACTCTGCAACCCGCGAATTTCTTGACGTGGGGTTGGTTCAGGTCGATCAGCACGCAGAAATCGCTTTGTTCAACACGCCCAAGCAAAAAGCGCTGGTGGCGCAGTCGCGCCAAAATCCACCGCTCCACGTCTTGCACGGCCACTTTCGACTTGGGTGTTTGGCGCGCGGTCTGGCTGGGCATGCTGGCAACACGACCACCACCCACAGCAACTGCAGGGTGAGCCTGGCGTGTTTGAGATCATCTTTCTGGTGGGCGCTATAGGACCATAGTCGGCCGGTATGTTCACAAAACAAAAAACGAGATATCAACTCGACCGCGTCAAAGAAAATGCAGTTTAGATGCCAAAATGGGAGAAAGGGAGGGAGCCAGTCTGTTGGCCCCCAGCACGGGAAAACCTAACCCGATCAAATATTAAGTGGAGCTAGGGTTTGTGTTGGGCTTGCGGTCCGATAGTAAGAAATCGTCTGAGACATCACCTAAGCAGAATGCAGCTTAACCAGTCTATAAATTGAGATCCTGCCGTACTCAATTAATCTCCAACTACTGGCAAGTTGACAGAGCAGTCGATTCTCGCCAATGAGTTCTTTCGGATTCTGGATTTTGTCAGGAGGATGTCTATTAACTTTTGGTGATGAATACTTCACTTCTTTTCGGAAAAACAGCTATTTTAATTCCAAAAATTTTTTCCTAAATAAAGGATCTCTTTTTTTGAAAAGTTCAGAAATAGGTATTAATCTTCCTTCAGCCCCATTAACTAGCGGCTTAGGCGAGTTTATATCTGGCTGAGCAAGTTTTGGATCCGGCGAAAGAACTGTTGATGATTCTGATCTTCGTGACTGGCGCAGATCATCGTGCTTAATAAGTAGTTCCAAACGGTGACGTGGTGACATCAGTCTGCCAGTCAGATTAGTCACTGCATCACTTTGAGCAACTTGATTGGACACATCATCAGTCATGACATTGTCGTTTTCCAAGCCACCTCGCAAATATGCTTCAATTCCAAGAAAAAGTAGAGATTCAGCGGCAATGCCAGCAGTTATGTTTTCCTTCTTGGCAATCTCGCGCACTTCGGACTTGATCTTGTCTGACGTGTAGATATCTAATCTTTGCAAGCCGACTGCTGCCTTATTGTCACGAAACGATTTTGTTCGTGGCGTACTCTTCTTCGTGGGGGGTGCTTTCGGCTTT
>WSSedL1CaDRAFT_10002082_pt1 | contig 10584 bp, 10 predicted proteins | sample WetSurSL1Cattail_FD_9464 | JGI IMG/M metagenome (IMG submission 9464)
CACGTACTATTACATGCCCTCCTCTGCCACCATCTCCACCGTCAGGGCCGCCCATAGAGATATTTTTTTCCCTGTGGAAATGCACAGAACCTGACCCTCCGTGACCTGAGCGGCAACAAATTTTAATATAATCTACAAAATTGTTATCGGACATAATTTAGTACAAAGTATAAAGTAGAAAGTACAAAGAAGATCTTACTGTGAATTTCAAATTCCGCATCAAACCTTTATTAATTTAAAAACCCGCCCCTCTCTTTCAGGAGAGGAGCCGGGGTGAGTCATTAGCCAATGGCTTTGCTTAGTCTGTCGAAAATCTCGTCGATGGTACCCATGCCTTGAATCTCCTTAAGTTTACCCTGAACCTTATAATAATTCGCTACTACTGCAGTTTCGCGATTATAGACCACAATGCGGTTTTCAATTACGGATAAATCCTGATCATCAGCACGACCAGAACCTTTACCACGATTGAGCAAACGATTTACAAGTTCCTGTTTTTCAACCTCAAGGGCAAGCATCATTGTAATGGGAGTTCCCTTGGTATTTAAAAGATTGTCAAGCGCTTCGGCCTGAGCAGTTGTTCGTGGAAATCCATCAAATATAAAGCCTTTGGCTCCAGCATTTTGGTCCAGTTTATTACTAATCATGCCAATAACAACTTCGTCGGGCACTAATTCGCCTTTGTCCATTTTCTTTTTCGCTTCCAATCCAAGCGGAGTCTGTGCTGCAAGTTCTCCCCTAAGGATATCCCCTGTTGATAAATGAACCAATTGATACTTTTCAATAAGCTTAGCTGACTGAGTACCTTTCCCTGAGCCCGGAGGGCCGAATAACACTAAATTTAACATGTGCGAAAGAATTAAAAATTATCTATTTAATTGTTGTGTAAATATCTTCGTAATTACGACCATATCCATTATAATCAAGACCATATCCAATAATGAATTCGTTGGGTATTTCCAAACCGATATAGTCCAGCTTTAAGTTTTTTTGGTATGCCTGGGGTTTAAATAATAATGTGGCTATTTTCAATGAGGCAGGTTTCATGGGTTTCAGTAACTTGACAATGGTTTCAAGTGTAAGGCCGGTTTCCACAATATCTTCAAGAATAATCACATGCTTCCCTTTGATATCGTCCATTAATCCTATGAGCTCTCTTACACTTCCACTTGAGGAATCGCCGGTATATGAAGTTAATTTAACAAATGAAATCTGACATTTGAGCCTTATTCGTTTAACCAAATCAGCAGAAAACATGAATGCACCATTAAGTATACCTACAAAAAGCACTTCTTCGTCGGGATAATCATTATTTATTCGCAATGCCATGTGCTCGATAACTTGTTTTACTGATGCTGCAGGTATAGAAACTTTAAACTCTTTATCTAAAATTTTGACCTTCTTCATTCACGAATTTTATACGTTTAAAATGGATACGAAATTATAAAATATATTTAACTTTATTTCGTAAAATGTAAAACACTAATTTATAAATTAATGAACGCAAAAGCAAGTATTATCATGGGAAGTACATCCGATCTTCCGATCATGAAGGAAGCGGCTGAGGTACTTAATGAATTTAAAATACCTTTTGAAATTAATGCGCTGTCGGCGCACAGGACTCCGGCACAAGCTATGGATTTCGCACGCAATGCATACCAAAGGGGATTAAAGGTGATTATTGCCGGAGCAGGAGGGGCCGCTCACTTGCCAGGCGTTATTGCTGCACTCACCCCTATACCGATTATAGGTGTTCCTATCAAGGCTTCAATATCTCTTGACGGATGGGACTCAATATTATCAATTCTCCAAATGCCTCCAGGCATTCCTGTGGCAACCATGGCACTTAATGGCGCTCGCAATGCCGGCATACTGGCTGCCCAAATTATCGCAGTTGGCGATCCTGAGCTTATGGAACGAATCATTGCTTTTAAAGCATCGCTGGAAAAGAAAATCATTCAGGCAAATGAGGAACTTACCAAAGTGAAGTTTGAATTTAAGGTAAATTGAATTATTTTCAGAAAAATCATGTCATTTAAAAGCTTTGCATCTCAAAAATGCAAAGCTTTTTCTACAGATATAAAGTCTTTTTAAATAAACCATCCATTCAATTCTTTTACATAAAGAATAAATCCTTATCTTTGCATACTTTTTTTGAAACTATATTAAAATGATAAAGATCACATTTCCGGACCAGACAGTTCGTGAATATCAGGAGGGTATAACCGGCTATGAAATTGCAGCCGGTCTCAGTAATAGTCTGGCTAAGGAGGTGCTTTCAATTACGGTGAATGGTGAATTATGGGATATTTCACGTCCCATAACACATGATGCTGCTATTAAATTGCACAAATGGGATGATGCAGAAGGGAAATATGCTTTCTGGCATTCATCTGCGCACCTTATGGCCGAGGCACTGGAGTCGCTATATCCCGGGACAAAATTTGGAATAGGTCCGGCAATAGAAAATGGGTTTTACTATGACGTTGATCTCAATGGCACTGTGCTTTCAGATACAGAACTGCCCAAGATTGAGGCCAGAATGCAGGAACTTATCAAGAGCAAGTCTCCTTATACCAGAAGTGAAGTTAGTAAATCCGAAGCGTTAAAATATTTCTCCGAAAAGGGAGATCCTTATAAAATTGAACTCATTACCGATCTCGCAGATGGCACCATTACGTTTTACAAACAGGGCAATTTTACTGATCTCTGTCGTGGTCCTCACTTGCCTGATACTAGCCCGATCAAGGCGATTAAATTATTAAGCCTTGCTGGAGCCTATTGGCGTGGTAATGAAAAAAACAAACAACTTACACGTATTTACGGTATAACTTTCCCAAAGCAGAAATTGCTTGAGGAATACCTCGAATTATTAGAGCAGGCTAAATTACGTGATCATCGAAAAATTGGCAAGGAACTTGAATTGTTTACTTTCTCCCAAAAGGTTGGTCAGGGTTTACCCCTGTGGTTGCCTAAAGGAGCCAAACTACGCGAACTTCTTGAGAACTTTCTGCGCAAGGTACAACGGGAATACGGTTATGATCAGGTTATTACGCCTCATATAGGCCAAAAAGAATTGTACGTAACATCAGGACACTATGAAAAATATGGAAAGGATTCCTTTCAACCCATTACAACACCGGCTGAAGGCGAAGAATTTCTATTGAAACCTATGAATTGTCCTCACCATTGTGAAATATATAAATGCAAACCGCATTCATACAAGGACTTACCTATACGATTAGCCGAATTCGGAACCGTTTATCGTTACGAACAAAGTGGGGAACTACACGGATTAACTCGTGTAAGAGGATTTACTCAAGATGATGCACATCTTTTTTGTCGGCCCGATCAGTTGAAGGAGGAGTTTTGCAAGGTAATTGATATTATTTTCCGTATATTCAAGGCTCTGGATTTCAAAGAATTTGTAGCACAAGTTTCATTACGTGATCCCAATAACAAGGAAAAATATATTGGGTCCGATGAAAACTGGGAAAAGGCAGAAAGCGCTATTATTGAGGCTGCAAAGGAGAAGGGTTTGAATACAACTGTTGAAATAGGTGAAGCCGCATTCTATGGTCCGAAACTTGATTTTATGGTAAAGGACGCCATTGGACGAAAATGGCAACTTGGCACCATACAAGTTGACTATAACCTTCCGGAAAGGTTTGAACTTGAATACATGGGCTCTGATAATCAGAAGCATCGACCGGTTATGATCCATCGTGCTCCCTTCGGCTCCATGGAACGTTTTGTTGCTGTATTACTTGAACACACTGCAGGAAAATTTCCACTTTGGCTTGCTCCTGACCAGGTTGTTGTGCTGCCTATAAGTGAAAAATATGATGAATACGCAAAAAAAGTTTTGAATTTTCTAAATAATTACGAAATTCGCACACTATTAGATGACAGGAACGAAAAAATAGGTAAAAAGATCAGGGACAATGAGTTAAAGCGCATACCGTACCTGATTATTGTGGGCGAAAAAGAGGCAGAAGGAGAAACTGTTGCTGTCCGTAAACAAGGTGTAGGCGATCAGGGAACAATGACACTCAAGGATTTTGCAACATTTATTGAATCCGAAGTGGCTTCTCAATTAAAGACATTATAACCAATTTTAATATTAACCTTAAACTAGTAATTATTTGGAAAATAGACCTGCAAGAAGAATATTGACTCTGGGTTCTAGGTCACAAGACACTAAATACGCAGTTAATGAAGGGATCAGAGCAAAGCAAGTCCGTTTAGTAGGCGAAAACGTTGAAAATCCTGGAGTATTTTCTATCAGTGAAGCAATGGGCATGGCAAGTGCCCTTGAGCTTGATCTGGTTGAAATTTCCCCAGCAGCCGATCCTCCGGTTTGCAAAATCATCGATTACCAAAAGTTTCTTTATCAACAGAAAAAGAAACAAAAGGAACTGAAAGCTAAGACTGTCAAAATGATAGTCAAAGAAATCAGGTTTGGCCCAAACACCGATGATCATGATTATAACTTTAAGTTGAAACATGCCATCAACTTTTTAGAAGACGGATCAAAGGTAAAAGCATTCGTGTTCTTTAAAGGGCGTTCGATACTTTATAAGGAGCAAGGCGAAATCCTGCTATTGAGGTTTGCGCAGGATCTTGAAGAATTTGGCAAAGTTGAACAGTTGCCAAAGCTTGAAGGTAAGCGAATGATTATGACGCTTTCGCCCAAGCCAAAGAAAAAGTAATTTATAACCAATAATAAATTGTTCCAATGCCAAAGATGAAAACAAATTCCGGCGCAAAGAAAAGATTCGAGCTGACCGGAACAGGGAAGATTAAACGTAAGCATGCGTTTAAAAGTCATATCCTGACTAAAAAATCAACAAGCCGTAAACGCCGGTTAACCAAATTTACTTTGGTTGATAAGACCGATTTAAGGAATGTTAAATACTTATTGTGTTTGAAGTAATTTCTTCAAATCAAATGATTAATTAAGTTTTAAACCAGGTCGATTAGCTGAAAGTTTCCACATGGTGGAACGCTAACTTCCGCAAAAGTAAAAAATTATGCCAAGATCAGTAAATTCAGTTGCTTCAAGGGCTCGCAGAAAAAAAATTCTGAAGCTGACGAAAGGAAATTTCCTTTCAAGAAATAATGTTTGGACAGTAGCCAAAAACACATGGGAAAAAGGTCAGCAATATGCTTACCGCGATAGAAAAGCAAAAAAGAGAAGTTTCCGCGGATTGTGGATTAATCGTATCAATGCAGCCGTTCGCCCCTTTGACATTTCATACTCGGAATTCATTGGTAAAATGAATAAATTAGGGATTGCCTTAAACCGAAAAGTATTGGCCGACCTCGCCATGAACCACCCACTCGCTTTTGAAGCTGTGGTTAAAAAAGTAAAGGAATCTTAACAATGTAACTTCTAATAATATTGGCTAAATGGGCCTCTGTTATTCTAAAATATACTGCCAGTCTCTGTTTCAGAACTGGCAGTTTTGTTTTTATCCAGGTTAGGCATAATTTTAATTCTTTTTAATACATTTACTTTTCAAATGTTATTTTTCAAAAACATGAACGCTCTACTTAACAAAATCCTGTTGGCTGGAATTACCCTTTTATTTTCAATTAATATTTTTGGACAATTAAAGTACCCGGTCACCAAACAGATTGATCAGGTTGATGATTATTTCGGCACTAAGATAAGTGATCCCTATCGCTGGCTTGAGAACGATACTTCCTCCGAAACAAAAACCTGGGTTCAGAATCAACAACAGTTTACCGAAAATTACTTATCAAAAATTTCTTTCCGGAATGATCTCAGAAATCGTTACAAAGCCCTGATGGACTACACAAAATATTATGATGCTTTTAAAGCAGGAGATTATATTATTTTTAGTAAACAGGAAGGAATTCAGAACCAGTCTGTAATTTACATTCAAAAAGGATTTACAGGTGAACCAAAGGTGTTTATTGATCCGAATCTGCTATCGGCTGATGGTTCTGTTTCCCTGGAACTCGATGGAATTTCAAAAGATAAAAAGTATATATCCTATCATACCAATAAAGGGGGAAGCGATTGGAGAATCATGCATGTAATGGAAGTTCGTACCCAAAAGAAATTGCCGGATGAAATTAATTGGACTAAGTTTGATGGTGCTTCCTGGCATGGCCTTGGCTTTTATTACAGTGTTTATGATAAACCCGATGTAGGAACTGAGTTTACTGCTAAAAACAACAGTAACAAAATTTACTTCCATAAGTTGGGTGACATACAAGAAAAAGATTCGTTGATTTATGAAGATAAAGAATATAAGAATGTTTATGTATCAGCTCAAGTAACTGAAGACGAGCATTATCTTTTACTTTATAAATCTATTGGAACTGATGGCGTGGAATTATTATATAAAGATTTATACAAACCTTCCAAAGAATTTCAAATCCTTTTCAAAGGATTTAACCATGAATATTATGTTCTTAATAATATACATGATAGTCTTTTAGTGAACACGAATGACGGGGCTGATAATTTTCGTATAATTTTGGTAGATACCAAACATCCTGAAAAAACCAACTGGAAAGAAATCGTCCCTGAAAAACCTGAGAAACTGGAACAGGCTTTCACTGGTGGTGGTCAATTGTTCTGTTCTTATTTAAAAGATGCCTCTACCCGCATTTATCAATATAATACCGATGGAACTTCGGAACAGGAAATAAAACTACCAGACATCGGATCTGTATCAGGAATAAATTGTTTCAATAACGATCCGGATATATTTTACGAATTTTCTTCTTATACCTTTCCTGTTTCTGTTTTTAGGTATAATATTACCACCCGTAAATCTGAAGTTTTTAAAAAATCGGGATGCAAAATCAATACAAATGATTATATAACCGAGCAGGTTTTTTATAGTAGTAAGGATGGAACCAAAGTACCAATGTTTCTGGTTCATAAAAAAGGAATTAAATTAGATGCCTCCCATCCTACCCTATTGTATGGCTACGGTGGATTTAACATTAGTCTCCCGCCCCACTTTTCCACTTCAAACTTTGTTTTGCTCGAGCAAAATGGTATTTATGCTGTCCCAAATATAAGAGGAGGAGGAGAATACGGAGTTAAGTGGCATAAAGCAGGCTATCTGCTAAATAAACAAAATGTTTTTGATGATTTTATAGCAGCAGCCGACTATCTCATTAACAATAAATACACAACAAAGGATTTACTTGCAATTAGTGGTGGATCAAACGGCGGACTGCTTATTGGGGCTGTAATGACACAACGTCCGGAGCTGTTTAAAGTTGCATTGCCCGATGTGGGCGTAATGGATATGCTTCGTTTTCAGAAATTTACAGTGGGTTGGGGATGGATGGGAGAATATGGAAGCAGTGATAGTGCGAAATACTTTCCCTACTTATTGAAATACTCACCATTACACAATATAAAGAAGGGAGTCGATTATCCGGCAACAATGGTAATGACGGCAGATCATGACGATCGAGTTGTACCCGCCCATTCTTATAAATTCGCAGCTACCTTACAAGCAAAACAATCAGGCACTGATCCGGTACTCATCAGAATTGATATCAACCAGGGACATGGGGCTTCCGGATCATCGCTTAGCAATGCAATCAATGAAGGAACAGATAAGTGGTCTTTCATGTTTTTTAATATGGGTATCATTCCGAAATTTATTCAGTAATTACACACATCTTGACTCATTTAACTTTTTTTAGCAACTTGATGTGCATGGCTTATATCAAAATCATTAACTTTATCACAACTTTTTAACCAACTTATGAAAATCGCGCTAATAGGTTATGGCAAAATGGGCAAGGAAATTGAACAAGTTGCTATTGAGAGAAACCACTCCATTTCTTTAATCATTGACATCAATAATCCCGATGATTTTACTGCACAAAACCTTCAAAAGGCTGATGTTGCTATAGAATTTACCAGACCTGAAACGGCAGTTAATAATATCCGTAAATGTTTTGCCGCCAATATTCCTGTAGTAGCAGGAACGACAGGATGGCTTGAGCATTTCGATGCAATTAAAAACGAATGTATAGCTGGCGAAAATTCACTTTTTTACGCGTCAAACTATAGCCTTGGAGTTAATATTTTCTTTAAGATCAATCAGTTGCTCGCCAAAATAATGAATAATTTTGAACAGTATGAGGTTGATATAGAAGAAATTCATCATACCCAAAAACTCGATGCACCGTCAGGTACTGCTATATCGCTTGCAAATGACATTTTGAAAGTTGTAGAGCGAAAAAAACGTTGGGAGTTAGATGAACAAGATGATGCCACTGCCTTATGCATTAAGGCTATCCGGAAAGATTCTGTACCAGGAACACATATCGTAAAGTACAATTCAACAGTTGATTATATTGAAATGACACATTGCGCAAAAAGTCGCAAAGGATTTGCACTCGGAGCTGTTATTGCGGCAGAATTTATTGCCGGCAAAAAGGGTTGTTTTAACATGGAGGATTTACTTAAATTTTAATTTATCAATGAATTTTAAATAATTTAATAATTATACCAATGAGTTTTTTAAGAAACAAATACGTGAAATTTGGTATTGCTGCGGTACTCTATTTTTTGTGGGTACTTTGGGTTGGCAGTTACTGGTTGTTAATAGGTCTTGCCGTAATTTATGATATTTATATTACCAAAAAAGTGAACTGGACTCCATGGAAAAAGCGAGACAAAAAAAACCACACTGTTGTTGAGTGGATAGACGCACTGATTTTTGCAGTGGTGGCTGTAACACTTATCAATATTTTCTTTTTCCAAAATTATAAGATTCCAACGCCATCCATGGAAAAAACGTTGCTCGTTGGAGATCACCTTTACGTTACAAAACTGAAGTATGGACCTAAACTTCCCAATACGCCCATTGCTTTTCCTTTTACTCAGAATACACTTCCATTAACAACAGGGGTTAAATCATATTTGAATTGGCCTAATTGGTCATACAAAAGATTAAAAGGTTTCACGACCGTTAAAAACGACGATATTGTGGTATTTAACTTTCCTGAAGGTGATACAGTTGTGATACAAAACCCTGCAAGTAGTTATTATGCCATTCTTCGGAGTATTGCCGGCCAGTTTAAGGAAAATGATGTTTCTAACAAAAGTCCTTTAAAAACAAAAGATCAATATTTTACACTTGCCAGGCAGTATGTAGCCAACCAGTTTGAAATAACCGTTCGGCCTGTCGATCGACGTGATAATTATATAAAACGATGCATAGCGATTCCTGGTGATACCCTGAAAATTATTAACAGCCAGGTTTATATAAATAGTAAACCAGAAAAGCTCTACAATGGAATGCAGTTTAAGTATGTGATAAAAACTAATGGAAGCATTAATCCGGAAGTTTTTGACAAACTGGATATTTCACCAGATGATGTTAATAAAGAAGACAACAATCAGTACATTATAGCTTTAACTGGTGAAAATGCTGAGAAATTAAAGAAAAACAACTATGTAACATCTGTGGAAAGAATACTAAAACCATCAGGCTTATATGCTGATTATATTTTCCCTCACGACATCCGCTATCCATGGAATGAAGATAATTTTGGTCCGCTTTGGATTCCGAAAAAAGGGGCTACCGTTAAACTTACCATGGATAATATTAGTATGTATGAACGAATTATAAGTGCATATGAAGGAAACTTGTTGGAATTAAAAGGAGGTGTTATTTACATTAACGGTCAGCAAGCAACTTCTTACACGTTCAAAATGGATTATTACTTTATGATGGGAGACAACCGGCATGATTCAGCGGACTCGCGTTTTTGGGGGTTTGTCCCCGAAGATCATATTGTTGGTGCACCTCGATTTGTTTGGCTTTCACTCGATAAAAACAAATCATTCCTAAGTAAAATTCGATGGAAAAGAATGTTTCTCGGCGCTTCCAAATAAAAATATTTGTCAGACCTCACATCGTCTGACTACAAGGTAATTACCAGTCTAACCTTGAAGGTTTTGAAGACCTTCAAGGTTTTTTTCTTTCCCGCTGGTGCCAATGACAGATTTTTTCTACCATACTGGTCATCCCTCCGGATTCCTTTCACACTCGACTATTATTTTATGACTAATGTTTACTTTAGATAGCTTTAAATAAATAAAAAACGAGGAAGAATTTTCAACTGTATATTTTTAATCGCAGCGCCGACGAAAGTATGTTGTCAACTCTGTGGTTCTTTGTGTATAATCCCCTTCCGCTCATAAACCGGGAAAGTATACTTTCGAAGTGTTGGTCTGATCGACTCAAACCAAATGCCTGCAGCTAAAGTTATGATACCTCCGAGAAGTAATGTCAGGGATACTCCTATAGCACTGGCAATACTTCCGGCACATAAATTACCAATGGGGCTCATGCCTAAAAAAGCCATGGCATAGAAGCTCATCACACGGCCCCGCTTATCTTCGTCGACTAACGTTTGGATGAGTGTATTTATAGAAGCAATGGAAGCAATCATACTTATACCTATCAGAAACATAATAACCAGGGAAATCCACAAGATTGTTGAAAATGAAATGCCAATCAATGCTAACCCAAAAACAATCGTATTGAAAGCAATTATTTTACCCAA
>WSSedL1CaDRAFT_10002083_pt1 | contig 10580 bp, 11 predicted proteins | sample WetSurSL1Cattail_FD_9464 | JGI IMG/M metagenome (IMG submission 9464)
CCAACGGACTTTTCACAGAATCAGCGGTCATTTTGGGGATTTCACAGGATAATCCCGCAACGACATTGCCTGAAAACTGCCGTTATGATGTTTGCATCGTCGTTTCTGAAAATTTTTCAACTACGGATATCGATGTAAACGTAGCGGAACTGCGCGGTGGCAAATACGCGGTTTTTACGATTGAACATACCGCAGAAGCGATCCAGAAAGCATGGGGTGAAATTTTTTCTCAGTTATCAGCCCAAGGTCAACAGCCCGACATTTCCAGATCCATCATTGAAAGGTACATCCCCGCTATGATCGACAAGCATCTGTGCGAGATTTGCGTACCCGTCTAAGCGCGTTCCTCCGTTGTTTTGGAGAGGTGATCTTTTTGGGGAACCGGTACGGTATCAATCATCTGCTAATGTTTTTTTAGAGTGTCGCAGTGGTTCATCAGCTTTTTCACGCTCTGTTTACCCTGCGGGGTTCTACGCCTTGTGGTACTCCTTTCCTTGTATTGGGCCGAGTTGGCACGATGCTCCAGATTAACAGTTGATATAATCCTTGACAGGATCAATATAGTAAGCTATACTGATTATAAGATAAACTTATTATATGGTGGTGGTTGACCGAGTGAAAATAGAAGATTCTTTAGGATTTAAGTTGGCAAAAGCATCTCAGCGCATGTTTGAGCTTTTTGAAAGTTATCTGATAAAGGCCGATATCACCTCGAAACAGAACGGAGCCTTGCTCATTATCCATGAGCATCCCGAATGGACACAAAAAGAAATCGCTTTACTTCAACGGGTCGATCAAACCACGATGGGGCAAATCATTGACCAGCTTGAAGAAAAGAAACTTGTTATGCGGGTGAAGCATCCATCAGACAGGCGGGCTTATTGCCTTGTCCCGACGGATACCGGGGAAAAACTGATCGCCTCTCTATGGGCTGATATGAAGCGTTGCGAGGCTGTTTTTCTGCAAAGGCTCAATACAGACGAAATCGCGCAGTTGTTTAGCTCGCTCAATAAAATTGAAAAGGAGTAGAACCAAATGAGTAAAATGGATTATTTCAAGGCAAAAGTCGAGGCCACGATCAGCCCTATGGACTTTACTGCGGCCACGAAGGCCGAACCGGACAAGTTTCTGGTGGTTGATGTGCGTAATGCGCCGTCCCAAGTGATGAAACAGAAGATTGCAGGGGCAAAGCACATCCCTTTGAGGGAACTTGCGGAACGACTGGGCGAATTGCCGAAGGACAAAACAATCGTAGTGTACTGCTGGGACACATGGTGCAATATGGCTGCCAAAGCTGCAATTATCCTGTTGGAGAATGGTTATGATGTTCTTGAACTGACAGGTGGCATTGCAGCATGGAATACTATGGGGTTCCCTGTTGAACCTGTCGCATAACAGATAAACTCATTCTAATAAACTTGGTATTATCTAACTTCATAATGTTTTAATGCGCGGGGACATCGGGCCAACTTGGCCCGATGTCCTTTTAGCGTTCGTCGTGTGAGGTGGTGGACCGGTCTTTTTGGGAAACTGGTGCGGTATCAATCATCTGCTGATACTGTTTGAGCGTATCGCGGATAGACTTTTCCGGCGCGGGATACGCAAAAATCTTGCTTTCCTCCAGCAAATCGTCCCTGCCGTTGTACTGCTCAATGAAGCTATCCCCGTTGCTCACGATATAGCCGGAGCCGTTAAAAACGCCGCCATCCTCCAAAGAAACGTCCCGCCCGTATGCCTCGTAGTCGATGTAGTTTTGAAGATACTCCGGCACTTCCAGAGACCCCATTTCGCCAATCATGTAACGGCCCAAATCGTCCTCGTCGCAAATACCGGGGTAATATTCGTAGCAGTCGAGATTTTGAGCAAGGTTAATCAGGTCTTTTAGACTGCCCGTGTAATCACCGTAGGAAAGGGCAGCTTCAAACTTCTCCCGGTCGCCCTCGTCCAGATCGTCCAACAGGGCGGCGAAATAGTTCAGTTCATCCAGATCGGCGTATTCGGAGAGGCAGTCATACAGACCGGAAACATCGGTTTCATAGTCCGTGATGAAAATTTCCTCATATCGCACACCATCCACATGGATACGCTGGAAAAGCGCCTGAACTTCCTCGGCGGTGGCGGGGAGCTTCAAAAACTCCCCGCCCAGATACCCTTCGTTGTAGCGCCCAAGATTAGTGACAAAGGCTTCAATCGCACTCATTACCGGCCTCCCCGCGGCCCTGTCCCTTGACTGTCAGAATACCGTCCAGCGTGGTTGCCGTGATGTTCAGCCGTCCGGCCGTGGCAATATCGTTTTTCATATCCTCGTTCATACCATCACCGCAAACAACAAGCACATGGGAACGGTGCAGAAGGTCGCGTCCTATGTCAATGCCGCTTTTGTGTTCTTCCGAGATTGCGTCGTTGAGAATGAGGGGCAGGTAAAGCAGGGGGCAGACCGGGGAAAATCCGGCCTCGTATACCGCCCGGCAATACCGTGCCGCCTGTTTCGCGTCTGTATCGTGATCGCCGCTCCATGCGGCTGTAATGTATGCCAATGGTCTTTTCATATAGAAAGCACCTCCGTTTCTGTCGCGCTGAATGTGTCAACCTTTTCCCCCGCCCTTTCCACTCATGGAAATAGGGCGGTTCAAGGGAATAATCCCCGTCGCATGGCCACAGGAAAGCATAGCCGGAGCCCGCCGTCAAGAGCAAGGTCGCTTCGCGGTGGTGCACCGCGCCACTCTTGACGGCGAACATCCGACTATGCTACGGAAATTGCGGCGACGGGGAATAAATCCTTTGAGCATCAGGGCGCGGGGCAGCGCCCCGCATACGAACATCGGGCCAAGTTGGCCCGATGTTACTTCTCCTGTTCGGTCTGTTTTTCCGGTTTGACAATATCCTTCTGCTGGCCTTTCCATTCATCCAACAGCTTGATGATGGTGTCCTTCATTTCGCGCGGGGTCTTTTCCTTCCCAAAATACTGTGAAAGTTCCTGACTGGAAATAATCACTTTGTCTACCTCCTTTTTTTCTTCAAGCATAATGCCGTCGATTACGTCGCCGTTAAGCATCCCTTTTTGGTCAAGCTCCCGCATACGCTGTGCCTGTGACAGCGACGGGGCCGATTGCTGGCCCTCAATGGCAACGGCGATATACCGCTGATTTTTGGGCTTGATGAAGGACATTTCAACGGCGGGAGTGAACGAGATTTTCTTTTCGTCCACCATTTTTATCAGGTCGGGTACAAGGTCGTTCAGCTTGATGTACCTTTGTACCTGCTTGACCGTCATTTTGTTGCGCTCTGCCACAACCGTGTTGGAACGCTGCCCGTTTTCTAACTTCGGGCCAACTTGGCCCGAAGTGGACAGGTCGCCCCGCACACCCTGACGCTTGATGGCTTCCAACTGCATTTTCAGGGCCTTGGCCCGTTCGCTGGGGAGAATGTTTTCACGCTGATTGATGTTGTCTTCCACCATCTGCGTGATCGCTTCATCGTCGGTCAGGTTGCGGACGATACAGGGCATATCCGCATACCCGGCCAATTCGCTGGCTTTCTGGCGGCGGTGGCCGGATACGATTTCAAAGCCGCCGTCCTCACGGGGCCGAACGATGGCAGGCTGTGTAACGCCTTTATCCCTGACACTTTCCACCATTGCCCGCATTTCTTCATCGTCCCGGACTTGGAAGGGATGATTTTTGAAAGCGTGAAGTTCTGACAGGTTGAGAAAAACAATCTGTTCCGTTTCTCCCTTGCGCGGAGCCTCTTTCGGCTCCTGCGGCGGTTCCGGCTCCGGGGCGGGAATTTTCTCCTTCGCCGGGGCCTTTTTTGCGGCGGCGGGTTTCTGTTTCTCCGCGCGGGGCTTACGCTCCTTTTTAGGGGCCTGATCCGATTTTTCCGCTTCTGTTTTTTCGGGAGCCGGGGTCTGTTTGGCCTTGTCAGCCTTTGGGAGTCTGCCTCTGCGCGCGGGTTTCTTTTCCGACATAAGCTCATTGATTTTGTCGGACGGGACAACCACGTCGCCGGGGGTGGGAATGTTGTCACCGTCGATATCTGACGGCACGGGCGGTTCAAACGGTTCTTTGTTCTCATGGGTCAGTGCCGCCGTTTCCTCGGCGGTCGGTTCAGGGGCCGGGGCCTCACCGCCGACTTCTGGCAGTGGGACGGTGGGAGCGGCTTTCTTCTCTGCGGGAGTTTCGCTGACTGGCCCGGTTGTCATTTTCTCCGGCTTGTTGGGTTCATCTTTTGCCATACGGGTTTACCTCCTTGCTGATTTTTCGCAGTAAAAAAGGGCCTGATTTTTCAATCAGACCCGACGAGGATATAGTATTCCTCCCTTCGACTTCGGGCCAACTTGGCCCGAAGTGACTGCTACCGTACAGAAACGCCGCCTATAGTCTCACTAAGGCGGCGTTTTGTGTAATGTGATAGCTCTAATATTTTATTTTTTGCAGTTTTCCTAATACGTTTGGCTCATAGTACCCTCTGCACCAAAAATGTCTGTTCCCATATTTGTATTTCAAATTCGCGTGTCTGTCAAATATCATCAATGAGCTTTTCCCCTTTAAATATCCCACAAACTGCGCTACACTTAGGTTTGGTGGTATACTTACCATCATGTGTATGTGGTCTGGGCAAGCTTGTGCCTCTATTATTTCCACTCCCTTTTGTTCGCATAACTTTCGTAATATCTGCCCTATGTCCGCTTTTATTTGGCCGTATATTTCTTGCCGTCTGTACTTGGGGGCGAAAACTATATGATATTTGCATCTCCATTTTGAATGTGATAGACTGTTTATGTCATTCATGACATGTCCTCCTTTGTTTTTTGATGCGGTTGGCGAACCTTCATCAATTCTAACATTGGAGGACTTTTTTCGCTATAAGCTTTTAATTCCACCAGCATAGCTGGTGGTTGTTTGCGCTAAAGCTACAAAAGAATCAGAGCCGTCGAATTCGACGGCTCTGATAGTGGTACGAGTGTTCATAACGACAAACTCTGGAACCCGCATAAATAAAGGTTTTTGGCATCAAGCAAACGAATATTACACCATTGTAAGCGCTCATCCCAAAGACAAATTGAAATATGACTACTTTACTATTTCATATATTTTTGGATATTGAAATTCGCCCCTTTTTGGACTGTTCTTTACTGTAGATGTAAGCTTCCGTAATTCCTTGAGAAGATAGCGGAAAAGTTTTATCTATATAAATCTGCAATTCTTTCATTTCAAGCCAATCCACAATTTTTTCAAAGTCTGAGTGGTTTGGCTTGGATTGGAAAAAATATGCTTCTATGTTATGGTCCATCGGATAGCTGTTTAATCCAAAAGAAACAATTGATACATATATCCCACTATCTTTAATAACCGATAGGCTTTTTTTCCCAACTTCACCCGGCGCACCATCGTTTTCAAGAATGGATGCTTGCATGACAGTATCGATGACCAAGTCAACTTTTTCATGAATCATATCCGCAATATCGAATTCAGTATAATCGTATACCTCATCCGCACCCAAACCTTTAACAAAATCATAGTTGGTTTTTCTTGCTGTAGTTATCACATAAGCACCATGATTTTTCGCTAATTGGATTGCAACGTGACCGACACCGCCAGCGCCACCTTGAATGAATACTCTCTGCCCCTTTAAGAGTTTTCCATAATCGAATAGTGCTTGCTTTGCTGTAAGTGCAATTGTAGGCGCAGCACCTGCAATTTCATATGATATATTTTCTGAAAATTTTGCAAGATGATCTTCATCAACTGCAACGAAATCTTGATATGCTCCTGAATGAATAGATAATCCCATAACACGGTCACCGACTTGAAACCGGGTAACCTTTTCTCCAATAGCTTTTACGATGCCAGCAACTTCACTTCCAAGGAATATTGGTAATTTCTCAGACCACTGGCCTCCGACAGAGCTTTTAAATATTTCTCCTGTTCGTAAGGGTTCATCGCCGGGATTAATTGATGCAGCTTTTACTTCAACAAGTACTTGGTTTTCCTTTATATCCGGTAAATCCACTTCAAGCTCTTCAAACGTACCCGGTCTACCAAATTCGGTTAATCCAATTGCTTTCATTATTTATCTCCTTATCAACACTGTTTATTATTCAACGATTGTTGAATAATATGATATTATCAGCTATAATTAGATAGTTCAATACGTAATAGTTTGAAATTTGTTGAGAAATCAACAATCGAGCTGATTTTGTCAATGAAAAAAAGGAATGATTAAATTGGATAGACGAATTCAGAAATCCCAGCAGGCAATTATGGAAGCTTTTATGACACTTGTACTGGAGAAAGATTTGGAAAATATCACTATAGGGGAAGTCGCAGAAAAAGCCAATGTTAATCGAGGAACGATTTACCTTCATTTTACTGATAAATATGATTTGAGGGACAAGTGCCTGGACTTTTATCTGACGCAGTTAACAGAAGCATGTATTCAAGACCATAAGGACGAAAATTTGGCATCTAAGGCTAGCATAATACGTATTTTTGAACATCTCGAAGCTAATTATAAGTTTTATTCCTCAATGTTATCAAATAAAGAAAGTCCTGTTTTCAGGAAGCGTATGAAGGAAATATTCAGGGACGGATTGATCACCCGTCTCGATTTATCTGAAGAAAAAGCCCCCAAAGAGATTACTGTAGAATTTTTAGTATCAGCAGGTGTTGGTGTATTGGAATGGTGGATATATAATTCCAAGCCATACCCTGCACCAATAATCGCGGAACAACTTTGGCAACTTTTTAATAGCGTAGAATGTAATAGCTTGTAAAGAAGACTTAGTTCAGTTGGTATTACACGCAAATAAAGCAGGTTGGCATATCACCAACCTGCTTTTGTCGTTATAACCACTCGAGGGTCATTCGTAATGGAAAGTTAGGTCATAAAAGATGCATGTTATAAACGCGAGCGACTAAGGTACTTACTGCAGCTCAGTAATTGAAGCAACATCTTCAAAAAATTCAACATGCGGTGCCCCATAACAAAACCGCCGAATTGCCTGAATGCGTCCTGCAAATGCGTATTATTACCGTAGAAGAGTGTACTTTATATTCTATCGTACCTTCCTCTTCTTCCACGACGAGCATCAACGATTGGAAAATATCCCGCACTTCTTTCACTTTCCCGGGTTTTACCCGCATCACAGCGGTTAAAATCATCTTCTTCCTTTCGACTTTCATAAGCCTACCTCTTGACACGGTGCGATAAATAGACTATTATTTATTTATAGACACAAGTTTATTATATTGATGCGGCCTTTTCATTGCAACCGCCAATATGGTCTCGAGCGTTTATAAGTAAACCAAATTGATACCTTAGTCTATTACAGGGAGTAAAACATGGAAGATCGACGCATTAAAAAAACCGAGAAGGCCGTTCAGGCCGCCTTTGCAAAGTTGCTTTCTGAAAAAAGCGTGGAAGAGATCACCGTTAAAAAACTGTGTGAAACGGCGGATATCAACAAAAGCACGTTTTATCTGCATTACCGGGATATCTATGATTGCGCCGACCGGCTGCGCGATACCATCGTGGAAGATTTCTGCGATGTGATCACTCCCTATCGTTTTGAGGAATTGATCGAGAATTTCTCGACCGTCCTGAACGATCTGAAAAATCTGTGTGATAAAAACAGGGAGATTTATACCCCGTTTTTGAAATCCCCGGGTCTTGCGTTCAGCTCGTGTAAGATTAGGCAGCTTGTCATTGCGAAGTTTTTGGAAAAAGCGAAAGTTCAGGGCGGGATCGATGAAACATTCTCTTGCTCGGTTTCGTTTGTCATTAGCGGCATGATCAGCCTGCTGGAACAATATGAGGTCCCCCAGATTAACATCAAAACCATTCTAACCCTGACCGAAAAAATTCAGCACGGCTTTGCCAATGGAGCAACGGTTTATTGATGTCTGCACACGTCATTGTGCAAAAGGAGGACCAGCGTGTTTAAACGCCGGCCCTCCTTTATTCTACTTTTTCATCAGCTTCTTGCTGTAGCCTTCGGTTCCCAGGTATGCGCCCATTGCGCGATATTCGCCCAATGGAAAACTGTAGGGCCTGATTTTATCCAGATCGGGCTTGCCGTCATCCTTGATGACCTCTTCATCGCAATGAACCGCGACAATCTCCCCCACGAAGATATCATGACTTCCGTAATTCAGAATATCCTTGACTTTACACTCGATGTTGACCATACATTCTTTAATGAGAGGGGCGCTCACGACGCTGGCCGGCACCGGCGTCAGATCATACTCTTCAAATTTGTTAATTTTTCTTCCGGAAGTGATGCCAATGCGATCCACTACCTCGACCATGCTTTCGGAGGGAATATTGATGACATACTCCATAGATTTTTTGAGTATTGCATGCGTATGTCTGGCAGGATGAACCGCAATATAGACCGTAGCGGGTTTGAAGCTCATAAATCCGGTCCAAGCGACGGTCATGACATTGGGCTCTTCATCTGCGGCTTTCGCGGTCACGAGTACGACCGGCTCCGGCAACGGGGAAATTGTCAGATGTTCCATTATCTTTTTACTCAATTTCGATCACTCCATCAATATTTATTTTTTGGAATAATAGACATTCATCCATTAATACTCTGCTTATTATATCCATCAATCTGTTTTTCACAATCATCAGAAAAATGGATATCCTCCATAATGCCACTATTTTCACAAGGCTGTCTTTTACTGCAAACATCATTCATCGATTCTGTGCCTTCATCCGAATGTCACGATCATTTTCGCACCGTTTAGTTTTTTAAAACACTCTGCTCACTTTAAAGGTGATAAGCGGCAACGAATCCTTCCATTACTGCCGGATATATTTTTCTGGGTTTCACCGCATCTCCGATTACCAAATGTTTTATTTCAGCCTCCTCCAGCTCCTTCACAAGCCTGTTGTTGGGTTTATATCCGATTGCGAGAATAACTGAATCGACCCCTTCAATCGTTTGCTTATCGGTGACGACGGAATAGTTGCTGATCTCAAGCACTTTTTCACCTGTTATGATGCGCAGTGCAAATCTGCTGATACGCCCCATTGCACCGGCCTTTTGTACCGGCGACAGATCGGAAAAAATTTCATCGGCCATTTCTACGATGCAGACCTCTTTATTCTGTGATGCCAGTAGTTCAGCCGTTTCCACACCCACAGAACCACCGCCGATCACAATAACTTTTTGGCCCGCTGTTCTCCGATTCATCAGTACATCTTCCGCGGTAAAAACATAATCATTTTCCACGCCGGGAATATTGGGTACTATCGGAGAAGATCCGCTGGCAACGATGACCGCGTCCGCACCCTCGCTCTTAATGGTATCAATACTAGCTTCCGTATTCAGTTTCACTGCCACATGCTCTTTCGTAAGCATTTGGGACAGAAAATCAACAGCGGCCATCATTTCGGATTTATATGGGGGTTTGGAACCTGGAACGATATTCCCGCCCAGATGCTTATTTTTTTCATATAACGTGACGATGTGACCTCGGCTGGCTGCAATATAGGCAGCTTCCATGCCACCCGGCCCGCCTCCGACAACCAGGACTTTTTTCTTTTCCCCTGCCGTGGTCGACCGGTCATACTTCAGTTCGTTCCCCAGCATGGGGTTATACGCACAGGAGATCGGACGGCCGCTCACCAATTCACCGGTGCAGTGGTTGCAGCTCAGGCAGATACGGATATCATCCTCGCGTCCCTCCCGGATTTTATTGTAATAATCAGCATCGCAGAGCACCGCGCGGCCGGCTGTGATGAGATCAGCCTTCCCGTCTGCGATAATTTCATCGGCAAATTCCGGCGTCTTGATACGATTTGCAACAATGACCGGAATCGCACTGTGAATAGCTTTATTGATTGCCGCCGCGCTCTCAACATATACGCCTAAAATGTCGTCGGAGCCGCTGGAACTCCTGTCCGAAGCATAGGTTCCTCCGGAAACATGCAGTGCATTCACCCCATGTTCAACCAGAATCTTTGAAAAAGCAAGAGCATCCTCAAGCATTAGTCCGCCCGGCAGGAATTCCTCGGAAGCAATCCGATAAATGATTGGATAATCTCCGCCCAGACTGTCCCGAACAGCGTCAATTATCTCCAGTGGGAATTTCATTCTTTTTTCGGTGTTGCCTCCATATGCATCCGTTCTGTGGTTGCTGACCGGAGAAAGAAACTGATTGAGAATATATCCGTGTGTACCATGCAGTTCCACCGCATCAAAACCTGCTTCTTTTGCGCGCTCGGCAGCCGACTTGTATTTATTTACCAATTCCTTGATTTCATCAATTGTCAGCTCTTTCGGCATCGCCTGTACGACGGGACAGGGAATTGCGGACGGTGCGACAAGATCCATTTTCGTCACCCTCGGATCGGCTTCACGTCCCGCATGGTGCAGTTGTATGGCGATTTTGGTCCCGTGCCGGTGGACATGCTCCACCAATCTTTTTAGCCCTGGGATGAGTTCATCCTTATCAATGCCAATCTGGTTCGGGAAGCCTTTGCCCGCCCAGTCAACGTATGCGGCTTCCACAATAATAAGGCCGACGCCTCCTTTTGCACGAGCCTCATGATACGCGATGAGGCGATCG
>WSSedL1CaDRAFT_10002084_pt1 | contig 10577 bp, 16 predicted proteins | sample WetSurSL1Cattail_FD_9464 | JGI IMG/M metagenome (IMG submission 9464)
CGCCTAACTGATTCACGGTGTTCTGTATTGCTTAACAATGTCTGTCGGTATCTTCTTACTTGTTCGGCTTTATCGGCTGTCGGATCTCCTGAACTATGAATTGGTTTCCCAATAACCACCCCGGTATTGAATCCTCCTATAAATCTCATTTCCTTTGATTCCAAATAAATATTTTCTCGAATATCGGTAGCGGTCGGAGCAGCTATTTCTTCAATCTCTCGAATAGCCCTTTCGATGTCTTTTTTTACTGATTCATATGTAAATAAATCCCATTCAATAACTTTTTGAGCTGCCCTTCGTTTTTCTTTAGGCCATGGATTTATCATCTTGCTTCCAGAAAGCGGCTTTTGTTTCACTGTGAGCCTCCAAATATTTGACTTGGATTCTTATAAACACCTGATTTACTTAAAGTATTTGATACTCGATGCCGTATTTTCCCGTTATAAATTGGCTTATCAATTCGTACTTTTCCTTTTGTGACCTCAACATCTCTTGGATTAAACAAAATCAATTTAACCCGGTGTTCCTGCTTCTCGGTGAGGAGAAAGTTCTTATTAAGAATCGATAACAGCTTAAACCATTGTTCAGATAAATAGAGCCCTTTAAATTCATCCGGTTTAATTTGCAAGATATTCGCACAGATTGAGCGAAATTTTAAAACATATTTTGATTGGGGCTTGTCCATCAAAACTTCTAAAAGTAGTTCCCGGGTGCTCTTGATATCGTTGATTTCCCGTTTCTTCTTCTCGAAGTATCTATTGGAATCTTCCTGGCTTCCGATATCCTTAAACCTAATAAACCTTTTAATACAGCTACTTCCAATATTAGCAACCACACCGTTTTTAATATAGCAAATCAAATAATTATCGTTCAGGTGGGTTTGGCCACAAATAGTACATTCGTTTTCGATTTCTTCATCATCTTCTGTTTTAACAACATCTTGGAGCTCCCATCCATTACAGGCTAATTCAAAATCGGACTCACCGGTGATTTCAAGTAATTTGCTTTTTGCTTTCGGACCTTTTCCATTACCCATATATTCATCCCTCCCAATCGCTCAATCGTTACCACCACACTGTTTTCAAATTTTTACTTTTGGTGGGCCATCAATTTTAAATGAAGATTTTCGCGGGTTCACTCGAAACTTAACATCAGAATTTGCTGGGCCGTATCTGTTTTTTGCAATGTTTCCAGTTATTAAGTCCGGGGCATCGCATTTTGCACGATAAAGAAATGTAATGGTACTCGCCGCCTGTTCAATGTCCCCACTTTCATTCAGATCGGAGAATATCGGCTTTGGGTCTTTCCGCTTATAAACATCTCGATTTAATTGACAAATAAGGATCAAAGGCAGTTGAAGTTCTCTCGTCATTTTTTTAAGCATCCGCAGTGATGTATCAACTTCCCGTTTCCGATTCCCATTCAGGTCTCTTTCTGGGTCGATTAACTGTAAATAATCAATCGCAATCGCCTTAATATCGTATTTTTTCTTTAACTGTCTCGCTGTTATAAATATTTGAGATGCTTTGTTTTCTGTTGAATCATCAACAACAATTCTGGATTCACTTACTATTGGGGCAAATTTGTTGCTTAATTTGTCAATATCTCCATCTTTTAGGATATTAAGGTTTCTAAATGCCATGGAGTCGAGTTCGGCTTCTTGCGCCAACATTTTACCCTGTAATTGTGGCTTTCTTGACATTTCCAATGAAGCGAAATACACATAACCATATTTTTCAGCAATGTTATTTGCAATATTAAGAACGAACGTGGTCTTATAGGTTCCAGGACTAGCTGCAATTACATTAATAGTGTCCGGGTCCAATCCCCCAAGGATAAAATCAAATTCGTCGTACCCTGTACGTAGTCCGGCTATAGCGTTATGAGTTTTCCTTTTTTCGTCGATGTCAGAAATAAAATCCAAAATCCCTTCCCCTAGCAGTTTTATATGGCTATTATTACTAGTTCTTTCAATCATATTGGAGTCTTCCAATACTCCTTGGGAAATAATATCTCTGGGGTCAATCCCTTCGGATAACATTTTTATCCGTTCCCTGTATCTAGTAATCCCTTGCCTTGCCCAACTCTGCCTCTTAACTACCTGAGCGTACTCAACGATTTTTTCAGGAGCGGGGAATCCACTGGTTAATGATCCAAGATAGTGGTAATCAATTGCTTTATTTTTAATAATGTTCATTACTTCATTGATTGATATTGGTTTATTATCCAATGATAATTTGTCAAATGATTCCCAGATATCTTGAAATTGATGTTCATAAAAATCTTCCTTAGAAAGCATCTTTTGGACTCTTTCAAAATACTCTTCTCCGTGAGTTAGAATGATATTTAATAAATCAACAGACGGTTGTTGGTCGTTAATGCTGATCATTTAGGTCATCGCCCCTCTTGTTCAGCCCAGCATATTGCCAGTATTCTTCCGCATTCTTCAATCGTTGCTGTGCATCGATATCAATATCATCATTTGATATAGTAACTGGTTTGTTTTCAGGCGCTTGGTTATCGCTTACAGATAAATAATCCAAAAATGGTTTATCAGGTCCTAAGAATGTTGGTCCATGCTTAATAAATTTAGGATTATTGTCTTTTTGTTCAATGGCGTAATTTTTAGCGGCTAAAATCATTTGTTCTGCTTTATATCCTTCTTTTAACCGGGTTTTCCAACATCTAAAGGCTCCATCCTTACCTTTTTTATTTGGATACTCTTTCCAAAAATTTTCAAATTCTGCTGTATATATATTTCTTTCTTTATTTCTTTTACTTATTAAATCTGGTCTCGTTTCTGGTACCGTTTCTGGTCTCGTCTCTGGTATCGCTGATGTCTGATTCTCCAATTCTGACAATTCTTTTTCTGGTCTCGTCTCTAGTATTATTTCTGGTACCGTTTCTGGTCTCGCGTTGGTCTCGTTGCTGGTATCGCCACCTTGATAAAAATCATAATTAACAATGGTTATTCTGGTCTCGCTTCTGGTGCAAGCAGTTATTTTAATCATGTTTTCGCTTTCAAGTAATTTTAAAAAGCGTCGTATTCTTTCCCGGCTCCATTTCCAATCATCAGCTAATTTACGTTCAAAGCATATGAACTCGCCACGTTTAACTAAAATAAGCCTTCCCTTAACTTGAACCTTGGTATCCATATACTCCGCCCTAAAAAGCATATCTTCCCAGGCTTCGAGGCGCGTATAAGCACGCCCCTTCGGCCAAAGAAAATTATGTTTTATCCGGCGATATAGTTTCATATAACCACCCGTCGGATAATCCATTTAATTACCACTCTCCAACGCAGTGGTTGCCCGTACAAAATAAGTCAATTTGTTTGCACGAATTAAATATTTCATATCTTCTGGGCTATCAATAGTAGCCCCGACGCGATTAGCATATTCCACAGACATTAGTTCCACTGCTTTCTCCCAAATTTGTTCATTTGACGGAACCATTCTTAAAGCCCGTTCCACCATCGCCTGTGACTTTTCGCCGTGCTTTTCACCGGACAGTACCATTGAATTTAATAGCCCAATAGTCTCTTTATAAATTTTTCTTTCTTTTTTGTGTCGACTGATTACGTCCTTAAGTTCCATATACCAAATGTTACTTTCGAGAGAATGGCCGTTTTTATCCTTAAAATCACCAACGGCTATGCGTTCGGTTATTTTGCTGATATCCTCATATTCCATTGTAATTACCTCAAATTTTTTAACCTAACTCAAATTGATTTTAGTCCACAATTATCCTTCAATTTCCACTTTTCCTTAAAGTACTTAACCAGTCCCTTGACGCAAAGCTCATCCTTATAAGAGCAGCGAGTTTTGACATCACGAAGTGGACAATCGGCGCATCTTATAAACTCGGTAGCCAACTCCAAAGCTTTCTCATAATCAACGCCGGACAATAACGGTTTATAATAGCTTTGGGTCGAATGGTGGATAAACATCGTATCGTTATGTACCCGCCAAGAAATATCGCCCGGACTATCCGGTTCAAACTCGCCATATGTAAGCCTAACCAATGCCCTAGCGCCGTATCGTTGTTTGGCCTCATATTTTACGGTGTCCTTGAACCATTTTTCGGTCTTTCGTTTCAATAAAGCCCTATTAAGAATGGTTGATGATAAATCGGCAATACTGTTCTGCTTTTCTTCAGTTAAATCAGTCAAACCGATCCCCTCGCAATGCACGTTACTTCAGAATCATTACCGGCATGCTTCTGTAATTTATCAACAACTTCTTCATAGCTCAATTCTGGGGCCACCATAAGTACTGCGATTGAATCTTTTTTAACCTCACAAAATACTGAAGTGATCTTTTCGGGCATTTCAGGACAACGGCAAACTTCAAAATCCTGATACTGTTCTTTAAATTTTTCCGGCATATGTTCCGGCTTGATTGCAATTTGTTCCGTAGTCATCATTCAAGCCCCCTTTCCATAAGTGCTTTCAATTCCAATCCATCTTTCAATCCTTGCAGGTAATAAAATTCCTGAACCCGGCATACCAAAGACCATATCTCGTTATCTAATTCCCTTACTATTGGTTGAGCATCCGGGGAAAGTTTATAAATCAATTCATATTTTTCATCAATTTTCTTGCGTTGCCCGATATATTGTGGATTTTCTTTAATTTTGGTTTCCACTTCTTCCAAGCGGTCTAAAAATTTATCTTGCATGCTGCGGATCTCGCCGTTGAATTGAATACTCATTTTTTAATACCTCCATTTTCTAAAATATGGTATAATGATTTTGGAAAATTTTTTTCGTGTGCGCCCCGGCTGGTTACCGGAGCGTTTTTTCTTATTCAGAATAAATTATAAGTTCGTCATAGCTCGAATCGCCGGTGATAATGATAATCGATTCATCTATATATTTGGCATATTTGGCTTCCAGTATCGCTCCACCACCATCAACAAAAATAAAGGTTACTGAAAATTTATTTTCCTCACAGTCGATCCTGGATTTTTCAACCTTTGGAAGCCTGATTTCATTTGCTGTAACGGTTTTAGCTCTTTCGAGCATCATCTTCAAATAATCATTGGCCTGATCGAGCTTGTCCTCTTCGACAACAAACACATTAATCAACCTCCTTTCGTTAAATTAACTTCAAATATCGCGGTATTTTCTTTTTAAATCCTATTGATTTGCCAGTTTGGTTATTAACTATAAATTCCTTGCCGGACAGCTCGGTATATTTGGTGAACGTGGTTATCCCGTTTTTTGTGGCAAATTCTTCCATTATACCGGGTTCGCCATATACCTGTTGAATATCGCTGAGAATTCCAATCTCTTGAGCAACAAATAATCTGGTTTGAATATTCATATAGTCCCAAAGCAAATCGTCGATCTTGTCGCCAATGGGCTTGTCCATCTCAAATTTTTGAAGCATTTCCATAGATGAAAAATAATCTTTGCTTTGGTAGCGTTCGCCGTCATATCGCTTGTCCAATGGAAAAACGTTCAAAAGTTCGGCTGGAGTTAGCCAAGATATTTGCTCTTTAATCTTTTCGATAATTTCAAGCACTACGGATAATTCATCCAGGCTTTCATTTCCGGTTCTTTTCATGGTATTGATATACCTAACACCATAAAAAATAAGCGATTTGACGGCTTGATTATCTGGGTTGTTAATACACATACGGTATTTACGAATATAAGCATCATGATATAATTGATAATAATCTGGTTTTTTTGTGGGCGCGCCGCTTAATAAACGCAATATCATTTCATTTCCTTTCGGCGAAAATGAGCAAAGTTTTTAAACAACCGGTATTTTATATTCTGAATCAAATTTGTAATTTTGTTCAATTCATCGATATATGGGATAGGATTCGAGATAATATCCCATATTTGCGAAGTACCGATGCTATCAATGAATGAATTCCAGGCTCTCTCTTCTTCATCGAATCCATCAGCATTTTCAAATAAATTTACAAGCTCATCAGAAGTGTATTCCGTCAGATTGTATTTTTCGGCGTTCTCGTTAGTCAACAAATAGGCGGCGTAAATAGCTAATATATATAAGATTTCCGCCTCTTTTTCATGACCGCTAACATGTTGGATAAAACAATCGATCTGATCACTTTTTGGTAAATCCTCAAATTTGGTTGCATCTTTCATTCATGCCATCTCCTTTTTATTTTTAAATAAGCGTTTCATATGCTTGCCGTATTGCAATGAATTGTTTCGGATCACCTCCCGCATCCGGATGAAATTTCTTTACCAGTCGCCGAAATGCTGATTTAATTTCTGATTTACTAGCCCCTACTGGTAATTCTAGGGTTCTATATGCGGATTCAGTATTTTGCTGTGGAACCGTGTACGTATAATGATAGGTACGCCGCCATTCATCAAATTGCCGTTCTTTTTCCTGTCGCATTTTTTCGCGTTCAATATCGACCTTCTTCTTTACGATTTCTGCCAACCGAATAGTTTCGTTTAACCACCCTATTCGCTCACCTTCTGGTATGTTTAACCATTCAATCACAAGGCCTATTTTAGAAAAATTTATTTTCCCTATTCGCTCAAATAATCGTTCCTCTTCTGAACAATCCAACAAGGGCCATGGCGCTTCACATACAATTTGCTTAAGATATTCAATCTTTTGGCGCTCATCAGAGGGAATCTTCAGGTATTCATCCCGCAGTCGCCTTTGCCGCTCGGCTTCCCTCTTGCGCTGTTCGTTATACCAATCGTTGATAGTTTGAAGATGTCGAACCAATTCATCAACTAGCACGAATTCTACTGTTGAAGGAATATCCTTAGCAGTTATCTTTTTGACCTTACGATTTTTAACATACTCGGCCAACCGTTCAGCATCTTTTAACCAGAAGGATGGTTTATATTCTTCCAACCATTTAGTAAATTCCTTAACTGGTTTAATGGAACGAGGAAGGGATCTTAATATGTATTGCCAACTATCAGATTTTGGTTTTCTCGTCATAGCCTTTACCCTTCGTTTGGTTTTCCGGACCGGAGATAATTAATTGCATCATCCCGGTATATCCGCCACCTAGTCCCAAATTTTTTACCAGGTACTTTACCGGATTCTAGAAGCTCCAATGCTTTGATAGTACCGATCCGCAAAAATTTTTTAAGTTCAGGAAGTGACATTACTTCCCGGGTAAGTTGCTTTTCACGTGGCATTTCGAACAACTCCTTTAAAATTGTTCATTTTTTCGATTCCTTTTCTCGTTACAGTTTTGTAATTCATCATGCAAAAAAAATAGCCCTTCAAACGGTCCTAACACGTTGATTAGTTTATCACGAGAAACTTGTCCCAACTCAACGCGCCTTGGATCGTTAATAGGCAAACATGCTTTCCAAAGCGACGGTCTTGATATTCCTGTCATCTTTGAAGTTTTACTTAAATTCCATCCCTTTTTCCTTCTACGACTGGTAAATTCTTCGATATTTAAAACAAATTCCGATTGTTTTCCCATAAAGTTTTTCTCCTTCCTCATAACTACTCATTACAACTTTGTAATTTCATAGTATCACACTCATTACAGTTTTGCAATAATTGGTTCCCACTTTGTAATAAATAATTGTTGCAAAGATGTAATTGGTATGCTACTATTTATTTGAAAGGAGTGACCGTAATGAATGATAATATTGATTTTGGGAAATATTTATCCGAATTACGAAATAGGAACAACATAGAAACCCAAAGAGAACTTGCAGATAAATCTGGTTTAAGCACAGCGACTATTTCAAGAATAGAAGCTGGACTTCAAAAGGCAAAACCCGAGCATCTAAAAAAAATCGCGCCTTATTTAAAAACGCCTTATGAAGAATTAATGAAAGCGGCTGGCTATCTAGATGAAAAAAATGTTGATGAAGAGATAAAAAACTCTAGACTTATTAAAGTCATGGCCAGAGCAGAAGAATTGCCAGATGACAAAATTAAATATGTTGTAAATGTTGTAGAAGGAATTATCAAAGCACATGAAGAGGAGCAAAATAATACAAAAAAATGATGAAGCCAGAAATCCCGCATGAGGCACGCTGGGATTACGCCACTGAAAAAGCTCAGAATTTCATCATAGATTCAAATATCAACAAACTCCCAGTCGATCCCTTTGCTTTATACAAAAATAATAATTGGAAACTTATTAAATTATCTGACCTGGAGAAATCTAACTATTCCTCTGCAGAAGATATTGCCCAAACAATCGTACTTTTTAAAAATGATAAAAATCACATTGATGCTTTAACTTTTAACTGCCACAATGAATTTTATTTAACAATATACGATGATAGTGTTTCCGACTATAGAATTCATTGGACTTTGGGTCATGAAATAGGCCATATAATTTTAGAGCATTTTTCTTTTCTTAAAACAGGAATTAAATTTCTAGATAATGTTCTTTTCCGAAGTGATATTACAAATGATGAATATCAGGCTCTTGAAGGTGAAGCTCATGCATTTGCAGCAGAATTACTTGCGCCTGAAATTGTTTTAAAAAATATAGGAGCAATAAGTAAAGACGAAATTCAAAATCTCTGTTATATTTCAAATACAGCAGCGGGAAAAAGAGAACGCTACTTATCAAGATATCCAGATCATGTAAATATTTACGATGATGAACAATCAGAAAGACTTGAAAAAATATATAACTATTTCACCGATTATATAAACTCATTAGTGTATTGTTCTAAGAATAGCAAAATTAAAAACGATAAAATTTATAGGACTCATTGGCAATTAATGCCCAAAAAAGCTTCACATCAGCCTAGCTTTCTGAGTGTTGATAACCAAGGAAGATTTACTGCTTGCCCGAGATGTGGGCAAAAACACTTTTCTACAGAAGCTAACTATTGTAAAACATGTGGCTTTTATCTATTTATTTGTAATGACTATGATAATTTGCCTAAATTTAAAAATTGTGGTATGAAAAACCCTAAAGATGCTCATTATTGTGAATGTTGTGGCGCAATAACTATTTTTAATATACCTGATTTCAAAAGCAATTAAAATTAATAAAAATTATTGCATCAAGAATGACTTTCAAAAGGAGTCATTTTTATTATAAGGAGGCGATTTTATGGCAGGGGAAGGTACCCTATTCCAAAAGAAAACGAATAGTAAATGGTATTGGCTCATCAGTACGGGATGGGACCCAACATTAAAAGGCGGGAAAGGGGGTTACGGCCGAGAGTGGATTGATCTTGAAACTACCGATAAGAAGCAAGCTATTGAAAACAAAAAGAAAACCCTCGGTCAAATGGAAAACAAAGGCGGTCGCTATGATAAGCCAACCGATAAAACGGTGGGCGAATGGCTTGATTTCTGGTTAAACGAAGTTATTAAACCAAAATATAATGAAGAAGAAGGATCATCTACCTATGATTTCTACGAATATATAATTAGAGTGCATATCAAGCCAAAAATCGGGAGCATCCTTTTAAAAAAACTAAGTCCGGAAGATATTCAAAAGTTCTTTAATCAGAAACGGGTCGAGAAGAAACTTAGCAAAAAGAAGGATGATAAAGGTAATTACATACCAAGCAATGATCCACTTTCTAAAAGAACAATCCACGGTATCGAAGGTGTCCTTTCAATGGCGTTAATTAAAGCCGTGGGGATGCGAAAAATTCCTGATAATCCTATGGCCGGGATAGACCGAATTGATTATACACGGCCCCAAGTGAAGTATATGACCACCGAACAGGTCGCAGATTTTTTAGGAAAGATCAGATTTGACCCATGGTATTTTGCTTATCTAACAACTTTAGGAACCGGCGTTAGATTGAGCGAATTGGCGGCTCTTAAATGGGATGATGTCGATTTGGCAAATAAGCAAATGAGAATTGACGAAGGGCGAGTTGAAGTAAATACTTACGCTGAAGAAGGTCCCAAAACCAAACTCATTACCAAAGATCCGAAAAGTGAAAAAGGAAACCGGACGATTCCCTTACCCAATGATGTTGTTGCCGGCTTAAAAAAATGGAGAGAAATACAAATTAAGGAACGTTGGGAATGGGAAAACAAGCGGCTAAAAGAGGAACAAGAAACAGAAGCAAAGCCTTGGAAAAAACCAAAACGTATGTTTAAAAGGCTAGAATATTTTCAATCAGGCTATGTTTTTACCAAACCGGATGGGTATCCGCCACGGCCAGATCGTTTATCAAAACATTTTTTAGAATTAGTTCGTGAACACGGTTACGAAGGATTAACATTCCATAAGCAGCGACATTCTTACGTTACGATGCTATTGGAAACCGAAAAGGTAGATTGGAAAACCATTCAAGAAAATCTCGGGGATGCTACTTTTCAAGTAGTTACAGACACATACGCTCACATCCCGGCAGCATTAAAGAAAAAATCTGTTGAAAATTTAAATGGCTTTTCTGAGAAGAAAGCAAATTAATTCAAGCCCTCGGAACTAGAGAGTTTGCAAAGATTTGTTGCAAAATTCGTAGAAAATGGCATTTTGAGTATAAAAAAACGGCTTTACGAAATCTCGCAAACCGTTGTTGTTCTTAATGGTGGACCACTGCGGGCTCGAACCGCAGACCCGCTGATTAAGAGTCAGCTGCTCTACCAACTGAGCTAGTGGTCCATATCTCTT
>WSSedL1CaDRAFT_10002085_pt1 | contig 10572 bp, 7 predicted proteins | sample WetSurSL1Cattail_FD_9464 | JGI IMG/M metagenome (IMG submission 9464)
AGAAATAATAACATAACCAGTGAAACCAGAAATACGGCATACATCAAATCATCCATAACCGAATCGGCTGCTTTTTCTGTAAATTCGGAAGTATCCATTGGTATGGCAAACTTCAGATTTTTGCTTTTATATGTTTCTTCAAGCCTCGTTAATTCCTTTTTTATAAGGTGGCTAACTTCTACAGTGTTAGCATCAGCTTGCTTTTTAATACTCATTCCTACCGAATTGATCCCATTAACACGTGCAAGCGTAGTAGTTTCCTTTTCTGTATCGATCACTTCAGCAATATCTTTCAATTTGATTGGTGAACCTGTTTCATTGCTTCCTACAACGACATTTTCAATATCATGAAAATTTTTAAATTTTGCGGAAAGCCTGATAACCATCTGTGATTCGCTGCTTTTTATCCTGCCTGTTGGAAAATCCAAGTTGGATGATTGTATTGCCTGTAATATCTGAAGCGACGACAAATTATATGCCTCCAGTTTTGCAGCATCCAAATTAACACGTATCTCCCTTTCGTTACCACCAATCAGGTTTATTTCCCCCGCACCTTTTATTCGGGTCAAACCAGGTTGAACATGGTATTTCAATAAATCATAAAATTCAGTTGAATTTGCTGTTGAAGTAGCACCAATGTTCATAATAGGCAGGTCATTTATGGCCATCTTTGTAACCAATGGGTCCATGATACCCTTAGGGAGTTGGCTTTTAATCATGTTTACTTTTCGCTGTGCTTCCTGCAGCGTATAATCGATATTAGCACTCAGCTTCAACTCCACCAAAACCATTGATATACCTTCCTGTGATACCGATCGGATATTATCCACATTTTCAACAATTGAAATAGCATCCTCAATTTTTTTGGATACACTATTTTCGACTTCAGCCGAAGAAGCGCCTGGGTAAACGGTAACTACTGTAAATACCGGAGAAGTAAACTTCGGCATCAATTCATAATTAAGGCTTTTATAACTAAAAAAACCTAAAAAAATAAGAATAGTAAAAGCCACAACAACCAAAGTGGGGCGATTGACCGATATTTTAGTAATATTCATCTTTGTTAATTTAAAATTTTAAAACCTCTCGTGTAGACAGGGGGCTCCTCAAATAAGGATTGTTTTGATTATCTTATCATTCCTTTGAGAACTTTTATACTTATTCGAAAATTTAATTAATTTGAAATTTGTTATAGCCCCTTGTTTTAAGGGGTTTGGGGTGCCTTCTAAATTATTTCACCACCTTCACCCTCGATCCATCTTTCAAATTAATTTGTCCAGATACCACAATCACATCGCCTTCTTTCAAACCTTGTTTCACGGCCATGTACCGATCATTTAATGGTTCGGCATCAATGTTTCTCAATATCACAGAATCGCCCTTAACGACAAATACCTGTGGGGTTTTGATACTTCCTGTCAGTGCCTTTCGTGGTATAGCCAAAAACTGGTTTGTGGATTGATCACCAAAGAAAACCGATCCGAACATTCCTGGTTTTATTAACTGGTTTGCATGGTTGGTCACTTCTATCTCTACTTCATACCGCTTTGAAAGGTCCGCTTTAACAACAATTGCGTTAATTTTTCCATCGTAAAAAACGCTGGGATAATTATCGGCAGTGACTTTTGCGGTTTGTCCCCTCGATATTTTATTAATTTGATCACTTGTAAGTTTTGCCATAAATTTTAATCTATCTATTTCCACAATGTCAAATGCTGGAAGGTTTGGGGTTAAAACCATCCCCTTTTCAACATACTTCTTGGTAATTATACCATTAACAGGTGCTTTAATTACCGAATTTTCAAGCTGCTTACGAGCTGTTACAAATGCCGATCGGGCATTCACAAATGTCAGCTTTGCCAATTCCGATTGCTGAACTGTTACCGCATCATCATGAGAAAGCTGTTCATACCTATTCTTATCTTTTTCAGCTTTTTCAAAATTGGCTTTTGCGAGTTCATATTGCGAAACAGCAAGCTCATTATCTGTACTTGCCAATACCTGGCCTGCTGTTACATGATCTCCGGATCTTACAGCAATGGATGTAATTCGACCTTGTGTTTCTGAAGACACAGTTATCTCATGCAGTGCGCAGAATGAACCGTTCACCACAAACCCCGCTGCGATTCGCTGATCTTTCACGGTGTCAGTGTTCACTGGGATATTGATGTTGAAATCGCTAACAGCATTGAGTTCAGCATCAAAAATTCGTTTGTTTGCAATAAGCCGGATAACAAAGACTACCAAAATGGCGGCAACAATTGCGATGGTTATAATTTTATTTCTTGTCTTCATGAGGATTAAAATTTTATTAATTGATCATTGTTTTTAAACTACCACTTGCTTTTAGCATATCAAGTTCAGCAGTTCGTAATTGAAGCATTGCATTTATCAGATTCGAACGTGCCTCGCTGAGACTAGTTTCCGAATTGAGCACATCGGATAGCGAAGCAATTCCCTGTTGGTATTGTAAAAGTGATTGTTCGTAAACTTTTTCGGCCAGCCGGGAATTCATCTGCTGGTTTTGAATAGCTTTCTTCGCATTTTGATATTTTTTTACGGCATTGGTATATTCAATATTTAAGTAACGACTGGTGAAATCGTAATTATTCTGAGCCAGTTGGTAATCTATCTTCGCCTGGGCTACCTTTGCCTTTTTTTCAAATCCATCGAAAATAGGGACATTGAGACTCAACCCAACGACACCCACATTTGCCCATTTATTGCCTCCCGGCTCAAAAAAATCGAATTGATCGCGTTGTCCCTGATAATAATATTGGCCATAAGCCGACAGTGTAGGATAATAACCCGCTGAAATTAATTTCTTATTGATTAATGAGAGTTCCTTTTGCTTTTCCAGGATGGCCAGTTCGGTACGTTTGTTTCCGGAAGAATCGGGAATCGCTTCAATACTAATCAAAGCGATATTGAGAGAATCGGTTAAAACAATGTTTCCGCTTTTCTTAATCCCTATGGAATACTTCAGTAATTCGAGCTGCTGCTCGAGGAGAATGGTAAGATTATCCAGTTCTGTGTTGAGATTTTCAACATTCACCTTCACCCTGTCGAAATCTACCGTTCTGACAAAACCTGTTTTTAACTGCGATTCTGTGATTTTTAGTAACCGCTTGAGATATTCAATATTATTCGATACAATATGTTTCTGCTCAATCGTAATCAGCGTCAAAAAATAAAGTTTGGAGATATCATACACTGCATCTTCGCAAACTTTAGTATAATTTAAGTCCGACATCTCTTTATATTTTCCGGATAATTTCACGGCCACCATGAATGTTTGATTATAGAGCAATTGTGTTGCCCTAAATCCCCCTTCTAGGTTATACTTGGTTCCGAATTTAACAGGAATAGTCGTTCCGGGTTGGTTAAAAATCTCACCGGGAATCATAAGGACTGGAAGTTGAACATAGTCGTCAAAAGTTCCGTAACCTTCTAACTGTGGTAATCCTTTACTTAAGGTTTCCTTTCGTTGAAAACCAACCCTGTCTTTTTCAAATCGTGCATTGATAACCGATTGCCCCGATTCAAGACCGATTTTTAAACATTGCTTCAGCGACAGGAACTGCGTTGTATCCTGCCCACTTCCCGGAGACCATTGCATGATCCCTAAAACTCCGAGTAATAGTAACTTTTTCATCTTCATTTAAAAAAATAATATGTCTTCATTCATATTGTTTCTATTGAGTCTTGGTTCTATTTATCTTGACTCTTTTATCTATTTTTAAATAAACCGAACATCCGGTATGTTAAATATTAAAAAAAAATTAAGCTTTTATCCCTTCATAAAAAGCATCCCACAGATCGAGCATGTCATCTTTCAGGTAATTAATGCGACCTTCCATAATCACATGCAAACTAATTCCATCATTGGTTGTGGTAAAAATTTTGACAACTTGCTTATCTGTCATGTGTGTTTTTATTTCGCCATTGCTTCGCGCATTACGAATAATTTTCTCCCAACTCTCCTGTTCTTTTGTAACCAGAGCAATTTCCTTTTCACGGAAGCCAGGGTAAATACGTATCGCATCAAAAATCAACAAAAAATAATTGATACTGAGCATGGCATTGATCCCCCCAACTCGTTCCGAAAGTTCCTGAATTCCTTCCTCTATATAATCGAGGTATTGGTGATAAAAATTGTATAGATTTTCCTGGTCAAACCTGTTGTAATCAATGGCAAAAAATGTGATATAATAAGTATCAATAATCTCATTAAAAAGGGTTTCCTTGCTAGGGAAATAGTGATAAAATGCCCCTTTTGACACACCTGTTTTAGTCACCAACTCCTTCATTGTAACTTCTTTAAAGCTTTTTTGAAGGAACAGCATAAAAGCTGATTGCAAAATATGTTCTTTTGTTTGGTTCATAAAACCGACCGTTTGGTTTGCAAATATACAAAGGAAATTGGAATGGATTCTTAATTTGTGGAAAAATGTTTTCGCGAAAACTAAACTATCTGTAAGCCTGATATATTTGATTAAAAAAAAAATTGACTTTGGTTATTTCATTGTTTAATTTTACTATTTCTTATTGAGGTAATAAGCATTATTTTAATATTTTCAAAATATCAAACATGTTTTGAACAATGCGTTTTACATAATGAATTATGAACAAAAGTAATTTGCAGTTTTGGTATTTTTTAATTGAAGGAACCATCGATGATAAAACTGGTGCTTATGGAAATTTTTATACCTATGGAACTGATTGCGGGGCAGCTTTAGACAAATCATTCAATATTGCAAAATGCGAAGGGATTAATAATCCAAGTGTAATTGAGATAACAAGACTGGATGTGATTAAGGATTTTGAAATACCCAGAAATGCTGCAAAAATTGATGACTATTCTTATATGATTCCGACCTTTCACACATTTGAGCTAAATAAGGAGGAGTATTCCTTTAAACCGCCGGTTGGAATTGCGTTTGACACCAATGATGGTGAATTTGACCAGGATTTAATAAAAGAGTGTTTCGTTGCATACGACAAAGATGAAAGCAAAGTCTATAAATTTGAAATGGTGGTGGATAAATTTAACCTTCCTGACATATTTTTTAAATGCATGGATTATATAAATCCAGTTGATGCATTCTGCATATATATTTGTGATCATTGGAATAATGGGATTAGGGAGTTGTGGGCTAGTAAGCACCTTACAAATACAAAACTGATTTATGGATTTTTAAACGATTATAAGGCAAGCACCATTGAAAACGGATTTGTCGATTTAGTTATTCATTCCACAAATGGGAATACTAACCTGATTTTAAGTGAACACAAAAAAATTCAATTACAAACAAAATCTGAAAACGTATTTAAAAACCTTATTTCTAAAGTAACTGACCTGGGATATAAACAAACCAAAGATTTTTACAATATTGAGTTTGGCTACAATCATTGGCATTACAGACCAATCGATAGTCTGGATTGTAATGATTTTAAAGTATTGCTGATAGACAATGATTTTAAGAATATAAATTTAAACATTTCTGCTCTCAAGAATCAGTGAGTTTTACACAAATAATTTTCTCAGGATTTTCGACTCATGTTAATTATTTTTAAATTTACGCAATTCAAATGAAAAAAAATTCACCAATGACATATCTGGCGAATAATGGAAAAGAATTCTTTGGGTTTACCATTCATTAGAATTGCCTTACTTTTCATTAAATAAATTTAATTTAACGCAAACAAACTAAAAATTTTAAAACTGAAAGATCAACAAATTTTTGTAATTATTGCCCTCGCGGTCGTTGGATGTATTATTTTTGCTAATTATTATTTTAGCAAAAAAGAAATTGTCAAGCGAAAACTTAAAAAAGCACCATGTAAGAAAATTCCCGACTTTGTGAGCGGAGAAATTGCCAAAGTTGTTGGGAAAGTCGAATATGTGGATAAACCTCTTATTGCTCCATTATCTGGTCGGTCATGTGCTTATTACCATGTGCTTATAGAGCAAAAAATTTCTTCTGGAAAAAGCTCACATTGGAAAACCATAATTGAAGAAGAAGTAGCCGAAAGGTTTGTGATTAGAGACGGAAAATATTGTGCTCATATTAATAGCAAAAATGTTAAAAGCTACCTGGTAGAAGACATCGAATATTCATCCGGCTTCCTAAAAGATGCCACCGAGGTTCTCGAGAAATATCTTCGCAATAATGGACAAGAAAGTGTGGGAATGTTAGGATTAAATAAAACGCTTCGTTATAAAGAAGGTGTTTTGGAGCAAGGTGAAATAATTGCATTGATAGGTAGAGGTGAATGGAAAAATGCAAGTCAGGAACAATTGCCAGACTCTTATGGCAGAATACTTGTAATCAGCTCCACTGAAGAGGAAGCCATTTATCTGAGTGATGATCCCGACACACTAAGCACCATATAAGCCTCACCCAATTTCTATGATTTATTTTAGAAGTTAAATTGATACGAAGGGTTTTCTGTTAGTTTTGACAATGTTTGGATTATTGGCTTTTTGCTATTTAGAGTATAAAAATTAAGATGTTATAATAAACCTAAGGCTCAAACTCTACTTTAACCTCTGAAGGTTTTTTAACAGCTTTCTTGGGCTCTGTCTTTTTTGGTTCTGTTTTTGCTGATTCTGTATTTTCTACTGGCTTCTCATCAGGAGGATTTTCTTCATCCCATTGCACTTTAATTGCATCCTTTTTTTGATTGTTTTTCTTAAGGGTGGAATCTTTTTTAAACCAACCGAATTCCTTATTAAAGACCGATTTTAAATCCTGTTTTTGCTTGTCGAGACTCTCTTTAACAATATTCAAAGATTGTTTGGTATCATATGAAATCTTGTAATCTTTTTTATAACCTACTATGGAAAGAGGAATGCTTGTTTTTCCTAAACCATCATCTTCCACTATACCAAATTCGCTGTTCTCTCGTTTAGCTTTTTTGGCTTTGCCCCACAAAATGTCTGAAAGTAAAATTTTTAATTTATATGTATAATGATTATCAAAATTATGAACCCCGGAAGCAGTAATGTTAAATGCCGAAGATACAACATCCATTTGAGGAATTACAACTTGCCTGTCCTTAATATAAATCCGGTTTTTCAGGATTGAAAATTTAATATTTTCTAATTCTTTTACTGAAATATAGTCCGATAATCCCCGCAAAGGTTCATAATTAACCAATTCACCATTAACAATGGTAAGATCACTTTCCACAATTACTTTGTCAAGATTAGCAACCAACGCATTGTTCCATTCCGTTGATAAGTTTACTTTCCCGGATACATGCCCTCTTAGATGCCTGTCTTCAATTACTACCTGAGAAAAATTATTGAATGTATAGAACATTTGTTGAATGTTTATCCGGGAGATATCAATTTGTCCTTTAACAATGAAATTTTTATACATGTCCTGAATTACTACTCCATTTCCTGATAAATGCCCTGAAAGTGTTTCAAGCGATATGGTTTTTAGCACAAACATTTTAGGTTTATAGCTTATGTAACCGGTACACCATTTTGCATTGAATTTGTTGAGTTTAAAATTATTGACATTAATTTTAACATCCAGGTTAATGTCTTCAGGGAATAATAATTCTCTGGAATACTTCGTATTATTGTTGGTTGGATTTTTAACAAAATATTTGGAAAGGTCAAGATTCCTGGAGATTACTTCCGCTTGCAATGTTAAGTCTTTTCTTTGCTTAAGGAAATATTGCAATCCATCTGTTAATGACCCGTTAATTAAAAAATCATTTCCTAAAACCATGATGGAAATATTATTGAAAAAGATATCATTCTTGAGGGTAATTGTACCATTAATTTGCTCAAAATAATAATCACTCTTTTTCATTTTTATACCAGCGTCAGAAAGCTTTATTTGCCCGGTACATTTAATATTTTTGATGTCAGACAATTTTAGTTTGTCAATTTTGTCAAGTCTCGCTGAAGCAGAAACATTGCTTTCAAGCAATCCACTCAGTATTTCGAGTGTATCAAGCTTGAAGAATTTTTTCAATTCATTTAAATCCAATTTTGAGCTTATTGTAATTGCGATTTGCGGTTGACTTAAATTTTCGATGACGCAACTACCGGAAATACTTCCTGACCCCAGATTAGATTTGAATTGATTAATTTTTAAAGTGGATGAAAGCATATTTTTGCTAATTCCATTACTAAAACTTCCTTGCAATTCAATATTATGAAGTTTTATTCCCGCAATATTCTGCGTGATAGCAGCATCAGTCAACGAAAAATTCAATTCCACTTTGGGATTATTTTGTTTGCCGATGGGACCTTTCACATGCAATGTTACTTCGGTTTTTCCTTCTCCGGAATAATCCTTTAATGCTGAGTGAAAATGGTCTGGCAGAGCATCCATAACCTGCGAAAGGTCCAATTTATGACCGTTAACCTGTAAGTTTATTTTAGCAGTTTCGCCAAGGTTGAAATCGCCTGAGGCAAAAAATTGTAATCGCTTAATTTTGAAATTTGCATTTTTAATTTGGTAGTTGTTTTTGTCAACCAGCAAAATAAAATCGAGTTTCAGCATTTTATCGATGATATAACTTCTATTTGCCACTACCAGTTTGTTGGCAAAGAAATCCGATTGAATTTTAAGATCGTAAGTCTGTTGCTTAAAATTACCCTGGATATTTAGTTTTTTAGCTGTTCCTTTAAAATTAACTCCTGCTTTGAGGTTATAGTATTCTAAGATAGTGTTTGTGAACACCAGGTCATTTAATTCAAGATTGAATTCTTTTGTACTTGGTTTTTCAGATTTTTTGAGGATGTTATAATTAGCTTTGCCCTCCTTATCAATTAAAAGCTTGAGATATCCATTTTTGACATTTAATCGTTTTAATTGATAGTCACCTTTTATCAGTTTTAAAAGGTTGAGTTCAAGAAAAATTTTGTCGGCTACCAATAAGGTATCATTTTTGTTACCAATTTTATTTACGATTTTAAATTGATTGGATGATTGCGCGTAAACTTTCGTAAAAAAAACAGAAGCATTTGGAAATTTTTGCCAAATGGAAAACTCCATTTCTTCAAAATGAATTTGAGCATCCACCTGGTTGCTCACTTGTTCAAGTATATATTCAACAATTTGTCTTTTAAAAAAGAAATTAACAATCAGCGTAATAACAATTAAAAAAGCAATTAAAGAACCTGATATAATTCCTGTATATTTGATGGAACGTAATACAAATTTGGTCATTTTATGAAGTCTGAATATTATGCAAATCTATAATTTATTTAGGGAATTCTGAATAAGGAGAATAAATGCTGAGATAATCAATATTTTAGTTTACAAATTCCGTGAAATAAATAATTTATTGTTTTTTTTTCTTATAGATCCAATTCATGTCCTTAGGAATCATTACTAAATAATAAATCTTTTTTTAGCTAAATTTGCCAACTTGACATTTACAATCTCCTTCAATTTTAGTTCATGGAAACATTTTTATTTGACAGGATAGTTTTTGGACCAGTGAAAAGCAGGCGTTTGGGCATTTCGCTGGGAATAAATGTTTTGCCCGTAAATTGTAAAGTCTGTAACTTCGACTGTATATATTGCGAATGCGGATTGACCTTTTCGGAAATGGGTAATGTTATTTTGCCGACCCGAGAGGAGATTGCTCATGCTCTTGAGGTAAAGCTCAATGAAATGAAAGAAAATGGCGAGGCTCTAGATGTTATTACCTTTGCAGGAAATGGAGAACCAACAATTCACCCTGCTTTTCCAGATATTATTAGCGATACCATTCAAATTCGAAATAAATATTTCCCGGTAACACCTGTTTCTGTTTTGTCCAATGCTACTATGCTGTCTGATCCGGAGGTAGTTATTGCACTCAAAAAAGTCAATCAAAATATCCTTAAACTCGATTCGGGCATAGCCTCAACCCTTAAAATACTAAATCGTCCTTCCCCTGATTTTAATCTACAAAATCTCGTAAAGCAACTAAAAGAATTCAATGGTAAGCTGATTATTCAAACCATGTTTATCAGAGGAACTATTGGAGATCAAAATGTGGACAATACCACAATGGAGGAATTGCAATACTGGGAAGCAATCATAAATGAAGTACGTCCACAACAGGTTATGATTTATACCATTCAGCGTAATACTCCTTATGAAGGATTACAAAAAGTAACTTTAAATGAACTCAGGGTTATTGCATCACGACTTGAAAAAAATGGCATAAAAGTACAGGTATCCGCGTAGGTCAATTTGAAAATGTGTTAATTTGAAAATTAGAAAAATCTACAAATCAGTAACATTTGTGCAAAATGATAATGACGCCGAAAACGAAGCCAATAATGCTTAATGCAAGCGAAATGAAGTAATAATTAAGGTTTCCGCTTCATGTTTTTTGCTGTCTCAAAAAGCAACTTGTCCTCATCCGTTTTGGGAACTATTTCAATACCATGTGCATGAGGTTTGGTGTTTTCATCCACATTTACAAATGTCACAAACCCATCAACAATAGAATTCCCAATGTCTTTTAAGTTAACCTTGATGTAAGCTATAAGGCTGGTCTTCCCGGTATACACTATTTTTGATGTAAAGGCTATCACCTGGCCTG
>WSSedL1CaDRAFT_10002086_pt1 | contig 10568 bp, 8 predicted proteins | sample WetSurSL1Cattail_FD_9464 | JGI IMG/M metagenome (IMG submission 9464)
TCCCGGAAATCTTCCGGGTCGAAACCATTGGGAATCGTAAAAAAACTACCGGCCGCCTCTGGAGCTATCCGCTTTAACCCGGCGCTAATCGTCTCAGTAACTGAAATTACAATATCCGCTTCGTTAAGTACTGTTTGTTCAGCCTTCTGGTGCCGCCGGAACCGGTAACCGCGAGTGGTGGTCTGATAAGGATTCTGGCTCCATTCATCACGGAAATCGGCGACCCAAGGATTACCATATTGCCTCTTTAACTCCCGGCCAATTAGATGGGCTGTGTAAGGCGCTGAAGTTGAGAAAATAACGATACCCGGATTTTGCTCCACAATTTTTCGGGCCACTGCCAAGGCTGGAGCCATCCAAGCTTTCATCCGATCCGGGAACAACAGCCAATCTTCCAATACGGCCCGCAACCGCCAACCACCGGGAAGCCTATCAAGTTGCCTAAACTTGGCCCGGTAGGGCACTCGTTCCACCGCAATTCCTATCCGGTTAACCTCTGCTTCCAGTGTGACGTCCAACGGTTCAAAGGCCGGTCGGACCACAGAAACAACCGTAACCTGCCAGCCAAGGCGGGCTAGGTATTTGGCGAACTTGGCCGAGCGTTGCACACCGGCCCCGCCCAATGGCGGAAAATAATAGGCGATCATCAAGAGTTGCTTGGTTTGTATTGCCATTTATGATAAAACCTCTTCGAAGCCTCGATAAATCCTTTGCCAAACCGTTTGCGGACGGTAATGTTCTTCCACAAAGGAGCGGCCCGACTGATTCAAGGTTAGCCTGCCATTTTGGAAATCCTGATACAACTTATTGATAGTATGGGCCAGTTGCTGATAATCCTTGGCCTGTTTGACTCCTTTAAAAGGATAACTCCAGACCACGTGCCTGCCATTGGCCAAAGCCTCCAACACCATAAACGACAAACCATCATGTTCCGTGAAACGGATCAATACCGTAATCTCCCGGTATAACTCTTCCATATTGTCAACCCAACCTACCGGAACAATATTCGATGGCCATTCCGGATGGGGAATGGTGGGTAAAGCGGCTACCGCTAGAAAAACAATATTTGTAAATTGATTCGCCAATTGGATCATCTGTGGACCACCGTAAAATTGCTCCTTCTCCGGCGGCAGATAAATCAAAACCACAAATTTGGCGGGCAATTCTTTCACTTCCCCCGGAAACGATGCCGGAGTTAAGGGAACAACCTGTGGCCTTAAACCAAGCTCCTGCAACTCCCGAGCGGTCCAATCAACCTCAGCCCAATGAATCGCTTGTTTTGTCAAAACCCGACTGAAACGGCGGCCACTTTTTAGCCATTGCTTCATTTCTAAAATATCCGAACCCACCCAATGCATGATCACTTTTTTCCGAAGAAAGATAGCTGCATTGTAAAAACGGTTGGGCCGTAGATCGCCCCCGACAAGATAGACTAAATCCGCCCGTAATAATAATAACCACTGCTGGATCCCCTTCTTGGGCATGGTCAATAAATGATAATCGGAACCGGCGGCCAATTCACGAATCCGGTTGACAAAGTAAGGGTACCCGATGATTAAAACCCGTCGTGCCTTTTTAACAGCCATCCGATTGATTCACCTTTACTTTCGACTGAAATGTTGACGAATGTTTCCCCATAACATCCGATAATCGGCAATATCCTCACGGGAAACCCGGAAAAGTTCCCACCCCGAAATATTTGCGTTTTTACAAAATATAACAATCAGTATACTAATCGAAATCACATAGGAGATGGTATTGGCCAAAGCCCCACCCATCAACCCGAAACGGGGAATTAAAACCAAACTGGCAGCCAAGTCAATGAGCATTGAAGTTAACGAAATAAATAACGGAAATTTAGGTTTGCCCAGTTGATTGGTGAAATAGGTGGAGAAAATGCTGGCGATACTGTATGCCAGGATCCCCGGCAACATGATACGGTATGGCAACATGGCGCTGGTGAAACGCTCACCATAAATCAGAGGAATCAACCAGGAGATACTTCCCATAAAAATCGCCAGCGGAATATTGATCAATAATGTATGACGAACCGCTTTAGCAGTCAACCGCCCCGCTCTCTCCCGATTCTCCGACCCTACATGGGCGCAAATAGCTACCGAAATAGCCCCCGAAGCATACCAGAGCAGCTCGGCGGCATTGACGGCTACCGAGTATAAGCCATATTCTTTTGTTTTTAAAAACGCCAATACCAAAAATGAATCAACCCGTGAATTTAAAATCCCAATTAAGCTGCTGAGACTGATCTGCCCGCCAAAACCAAGTAGTGATTTGAGTAAAGGAATTTGGATAAGGCCTTTGGGAGCAACCAGCCAATATTCCCGGCTAACCCAGAGCGCTGCCGCAAACGTTGTTAATTGACCAACCAGCCAGAAAAGGATCGCGGTTTGCACATCAATGTGAAACCCTATAAATCCGGTACATAACAAAATTAATTGTAATAAACCCGCACCGATCCCAATCCAATTAAGCGTGGTAATCCGGTTCAAACCCTGAAATAAGCCGTTAATGTTGGTCACAATTAGGGTAAACGGCGTAACTGCTACCACCACCCAGATCATTCCCGGCTTAAAACCGGGCTTAATAAGGGTATAAATCCAGAAAGTCAGGATAGCCAAAACCCCGATAACGGTACTGTACACTGAAGCCGTCAAAAATACCGCCCGGGGTGAGTTCTTTAAACGGGTAATCTGATAAGTAATAGCCGGACCCAAAGTACCGGCGACCACTGTAAAAGTGGTATAAAATAGAAAAACACCAGAATAATAACCTTTTCCAGCAGGTCCCAGAAAACGGGCGATGAATACCCCGATTAATACCCCGCTGATTCCGGTGGCTATTCTAAAAATATACGTGCGCAAACTATTGGTAGCGATAGTCATAAATGATTAGTCTCTTCTTTCAAAGCCCCGTCTAACTTTCGGACCTGACGGGCCGGTGCGCCGGCTACCACTGTGTAGTCGGGCACATCGGCCGTTACTACCGAGCCGGCACCCACTACCGCCCCTGTTCCTACTGTTATTCCCGGCAAGATAATGGCCCGGGCTCCGAGCCAACAACCTTCTTTTAGACAAACCGCTCCCTCGGAGCGATTAATTATTTTTGCCAGCAAACGGTTCCCCACATCGCCGTGAGTTAATAGCATAACTTGAGGCGCCAGCACTGCCTCGGCTGCGATCCGAACCGGCGCTGCCAGATCAATAAAAACTCCCGGGCCAATATAGGCATTGACTCCAATCTGCAAACCATTCAAACCGGAATCAATATTATCCAATACTAATCCGTTCTTGAAGGTAACTGTAGCACCGATATCAGCCCCCAGATGCTGCAATATCCGGTTTAAATAACGGGATGGGGCCCGGCCGATTTGACGGATCCGGTAGTCCGTACCCCACATCTTATAACCGATGGTTAAACGCAAAAACCATAGTTTGAACAGTAAAGAATCAAAAAAAGCAATTAAGTTCCGAACCATTTTTTTGGTTAACTCCATGTCACAACCTCTAAAAACCAAATAACATAAAATTTTAAACATACTCAGGCGATGTTCTTAAGAATTCATTTTTAATCCCGTTAATCCCGTTCCCGTTATCTTTTTTTAGACTTAAATATCAGGCCTAAAACAAGGAACTAATACAGGATTTACCGGATTTAATGGATTTACGGGATTTTATTTTAACTGAATCCGGCAAGTAACTTTCAGAATCCCATAAATTAAAAACTTGCCGGATCGAGGTTTAGAGAACCGGAATTACTGGCTTTTTATCTGGATTATGAAAAAGTAAGACTAATAAATAACCTAGGAAAAATACTTTCACGCCAGCAACTAATACCAAATCACTGATACCTAATAACCAATAACTAATCCGTCAGCAACTCTTCATCCGGCACCGGGCGCACCGGTTTGGCCGGAACTCCCTTCATCACTTGCCGGGGCGGAGTATCTTTGGTGACGATGGAGCCTGCTGCTATAAAGCTTTCCTCCCCCACGGTAATCCCCGGCAGCAGGATGGCATTGCCCCCCACCCTAGCGCCATGTTTAATCGTGGCCCCTTTTTTAAGCGCAAACCGTTTTTCGGTGCGCCCCATGAAGTTATCATTGGTGGTGGTAACCATGGGAGCGATAAATACATGATCCTCAAGCGTCATATCGGCGGTAATATAAGCATTGGTTTGAATTTTGGTATGATCCCCGATCGAGGTGTTATTCTCCACCGCCACTCCGCGGCCGATTAAAACCCCCCTGCCAATGCGGCAATTTTCCCGCACTGAGGCCAGATCGGCGATCATGGTATCATTCCCGATAATAGTACCTGCATATACGATTGCTCCGGTGCCTACCTGGCAATTAGCGCCGATTTGCAGCGGTTCCAGTTTCTTTAGCAAGGTAGTGCTTGATTTGGCAAGTTGCGGCGACTTGCCCAATACCGCATGATCGCTAATAACCGTATTGGCCCCAATGACGGTTCCCTGATGGATGACGACATGATGACCTATCTTACAACCGGCGGCGATTTTAGCATGGGCCTCAATCACTACAAACTCACCAATTTCGGTATCCATACTAACATCCGCATTGGGATCGATATAAGACGTTCTCACGATAAACCTCCGATTTGTTCGTATCCAATTATTTCGCTTTTAAAATATTTTTCCCTTTTTTCCGGCTTTTTTTTCTAAGATTGTTAACTTTTTATCTGATGTGGGATTCCACTACTTCCTCAGGTCGTCTTTGCAAAAGATTATGGTCTATGATTTTCACTGGAGTAACTTCTTCTGGAGCGAGCCTGTTTTCACCCTTTAACTGCTTGCAGAATATTTTTAGCTATACCAGAACGATTCTGAGAGCTAAAAGAAAGATGATGTAGGGTTTGCATAATAGCAGCAGATCTTCCCGCCCCACTTCCGTCATTTCTAAATTTGCAATAAAAAAACCGGATCTCGAGAAAAATCCGGTTTTTTTATTGTATTTGAGTAATTAATCATGGGAGCGATATTCATATCTTTCTTCAAGGAATTTTCCGCCCTATTTACAAGCTCTGTTAATTCCTGAACAATTTTTCTCATACTGTCTGCTTGAGCTATAACTTAGCGATGATACGACTTTATTAATTGACTTTGTAATAGCCTGTGAAAGCACAAAAAACCAATTATTAAGCATATTAAGCCAACAATAACCATTGTAACAAGTAAAGATTGAATATTTCTTCATAGCACTATCAATGTAAAGCGGTAGTCATTTTTTACCGACCTACCCTTTATACCCCTTCATCAGCTCCGGCAATGGAAACGCCTTCTCTTTCAGCGGTAATTCCACCGGTTGCCCGCTCATACTCGAATGGTAAATTCCCAAAATGATTTCTAAGGCCTTGCGGCCTTCGGTTCCCGGGATATCAAACTCAGTCCCGCTTTCGATTGCCTTCATAAACCGCTCATAAAAGGTGCGATGGCCAAAACCATAAATATTGGGCGGGGTCTCGCCGCAACTCGTAAGCACTTCCACCTCATTATCGAGGCCGTCGGCGAAACGCCAGGCTTCAATCTTGTTAATCGAAGGTCCGCCCAGGATTACGGTGCCCGTTTCACCGAAGATGTTTAAGGTCTCCTCCAGGTTACGCGGATATACCGTGGATGACGCCTCGATCATTCCCTGAGCTCCACTTTTAAAGGTCAGCATTCCCAGTCCCAGATCCTCAACCTCGATTTGTCGCTGTCTGGTGGTGATCTTGCCGTAAATACCGGTAACTTGTCCCATCATCCATTGCAATAAATCAATATTATGAATCGACTGGTTCATCAACACGCCGCCATCCTGGGCCCAGGTGCCGTGCCAGGAATCTTGTTCAAAGTAATGCTGATCGCGATACCAACGGATCACCGCCGTGGCATGAGTCAACTTGCCGAAACGGCCGGTTTCCAGTGCCTGACGCAATTTCTGCACTACTTGATTATAACGGTTCTGATGGCAAACTCCCAAATATACATGGCTTTGGGCGCAAGCGGCGATTAACCGGTCGGCATCATGTAAGGACAAAGCCATCGGCTTCTCCACAATTACGTGCTTGCCTGCCTCAGCCGCTGCGATACCGATTTCGGCGTGACAGCCGCTGGAAGTGGCAATCGAAATAATGTCGATATCCGGACGATCCAATACTTTTCGGTAATCGGTATACACCTCGCCACCATAAGTCCGGCTGTATTTCTCAGCCTTCTCCGGTGCCAAATCGCAAACTGCCTTAAGCTCGGACTGCTCCAATTCTTTGATATTTCTCGCATGATTAGGCGCAATCCGGCCGCATCCGATTAAACCAAATCTGAAGGTAGACATTTTTTCTCCCCTTTATTCATTTGACAAACAAAGAAGTACTTCTCTGTGGCCAAAAGCCCTTATAGCCACAGAGACACAGAGAAAAGCAACTATATTTTATTTAAATGCAACGAATTAGAAAGTTGGAATATCTTCTGCTTCTCCTTGTTGCAAATGGACTATAGCAGTATTTCTGGTAAAGAAATAAAAAAGATGTTTCTCTGTGCCCTCTGTGTCTCTGTGGCAAAAAAGATTGACCACAGAGACACGGAAACACAGAAGGCAATTAAATACGTGCTATCTTTGCTTGACATTTCTTGATATGCCTCGTTGCATTGCGGGTATCAAAAACCAGACTGGTATGGTCGCAAATCCATTGATAATCGTAAGTGGAATGATCGGTGGTAATGATTACGAGATCAGCCGATTCAAGTAATTCTTCCGTTATTGGCGTTGACTCCAGCCGTAACTTGCCGAAAGCATAAACCGGAATGCAGGGATCATTGATCGTAACCTCAGCCAGGTGTTCTTTTAATAACTCATAGATTTTAATAGCCGGCGACTCCCGCGGGTCATCGATATCTTTTTTATAAGCCAGTCCCAACATTAAAACTTTAGAACCCTTCAGCGGTTTGCCGGATTCGTTCAAAAAAGCGGCAGCCCGTTCGATGACAAACTCCGGCATCTGATTATTGATCTCGCCGGCGATCTCAATTAAACGGGTATGATAATTATATTCCCTGGCCTTCCAAGTCAGATAGAACGGATCGATGGGAATGCAATGCCCGCCGAGGCCTGGACCGGGATAAAAAGGCATGAAGCCGTATGGTTTGGTTTTCGCTGCATCGATCACTTCCCAGACATCGATCCCCATCTTATTGCAAAGGATCGCCATCTCATTAGCAAGCGCAATATTAATATTGCGGAAGGTGTTTTCAAGAATCTTTTCCATCTCAGCCACCTTCGGACTGGAGGCCTGATAAATATCACTGTTTAAAACATTGCTATATAAGGCGGCGGCGATTTCAGTGCAACGCGGAGTGACTCCACCGACGACTTTAGGGGTATTCTTGGTATGATAATTTGCATTGCCGGGATCTACCCGTTCCGGTGAGAAAGCCAGGAAGAAATCGCTGCCGCATTTTAATCCGGTAGCCTCAAGCGCCGGCATCACTATCTCTTCAGTGGTGCCCGGATAGGTTGTGCTCTCCAATACCACCAGCATATCCCGGTGGATATGAGCAGCGATCTGCTGAGTGGAATTCGAAACATAAGAGATATCCGGCTGTTGATATTTATCGAGTGGAGTCGGCACACAGATGGCCACTGCATCCACTTCATCAATTTTTGTATAATCGATAGTTGCGGTAAGGCGCTTAGTCTTGACCAACTCAGCCAATTCCTGATCTACCACATCGCCGATATAATTCTTCCCCTGGTTAACCAAATCAACCCGTTTGGCTTGGACATCAAAGCCGATTACCCTATAACCGGCCTTGGCTTTTTCAACTGCCAGGGGAAGCCCCACATATCCTAGACCCACAACCCCAAGCACTGCAGTTTTATTTTTTATCTTGTCCAGTAATATCTGACCGGGCATGGTAGTTCCAACTATTTCAGCCATGTTCTTCCTCCGCAATGAATTCATAAAAAAATGGAGGCCTACCCTCCACCTTTGTTTTAATTATATCTCATCAGGCAAAAAATGCAATAAAACATTGCTTCTTTACTTTTTGTTTATTGAAGAGAGAAATATATTAAAATGCATCAAACAAACTCCTGATTTTTAACCCCCGCTTTATTTCATCGATGGTTACCGGGCCGGATAAACAACTCTTTATGATTTCAATTTCTTTTGATTCCCCACCTGGAAGATCAAAGTAATTATCGCTCAAAACAACATCCATATTAGCAAGGATTAATTCGATATTCTTTGCATAATTAACCGCTGTAACGGATATTACAAACCGGTCCTGGTTTTCCCCAACCTCAAGTTGGATTTGAGGATCACGAAACTCGAAATGCTTAGGTTTCACAAACAAAACTGTTCCCGAACTGATGATTTCTCCATCAATCTCAAATCCGTATTCCAGAAAGGTTTTCATCTTGGAGTTCATATCCGGCAAAAATTTCTCCAAATCAAGACTTTCACAATTAAAAACCGACAACGGCTCTACTGTCATCGCTTGGGAGCCTTCCCATATCGTAGTGCTCTCATGGTCCCGGAGTCGCCAAAAATTCTTACCGCTTACCGGTTCTAAACTATCATTCGTCAGAACCAGGGTAGCCTTGGTTCCTTCCTCGCAGGCCGAGAGCAATACCGGGGCAAAAAACCTTTTGGCATAATAATGCAGTGCCTTCCAACGGCCAAAATAATCAATACTGGACCAAGAGGCTACCGGCCAGCAGTCATTCAATTGCCAGTAAATCGCTCCCATGCAACGGCCCCGGTTCCGCCGCCAGTGTTCTACCCCGTACTTAATGGCTTCCGCTTGCAGAATCTGGGAAGTATAAAGTAAAGAATCGAAGTCTTTGGGGTATTTATAATTATCCGAGAGGTAATAAAGGATCTTTCCGTTGGCGGCTTTATTCTTCTGATGTTTTTCCATTACATAAGAAAAGATATTCCGGTCTTCCGGTAAAGTAAAGGACTCGATAGTTTTTAGACCGGGAAATGATTGAAAGCCAAATTCGGAAACAAACCGGAAATAAAAGCGGCGGTAATCCGTAAACGGTTTTAATCCGTGCCAAACCTCCCAATAATGGACATCACCGCTATTTTCGGCATTTGGGTTATCAAAGCTTCCTCCCGACGACGGCGACGCCGGCCAATAAAATGTCTGGGGATCAATCTCCCGGGCTACACTTGGAAGTAAAACCTCAAATTGTTTGATATAATCTGTCCGTAATTTGGGGTTCTTCGGAAAGTCCCAATCAACCCAGCCCATCTCCATTTCATTATTTCCGCACCATAAACCTAAACAGGCATGATGGCGTATCCTTTTCATAATGTCGTTGGCTTCCCGCCTAATATTGTCCGCAAAATCCTGGGTCATCACATACACCGCGCAAGCAAACATCAAATCCTGCCAGACAATAAGGCCATATCGATCACACAAGTCATAAAAGTAATCATCAGGGTACATTCCGCCTCCCCAGACCCGCAGGCAATTAAAGTTGGCCTCTACGCAATCACGAATCAGCCGCTCGGTTCGGGACGGATTGCACCGCGCCAGCAGGTTATCTTCAGGAATATAATCCGCACCCATGGCGAAAATGGACATACCGTTCACTTCAAAAGCAAACGACTCACCCCACTGATCCTGCTGCCTCTTCACGGTTAAAATGCGCAGGCCAATTTGAAAATGTTGGCTGTCTAATACAGTTGCCACGGATTTTAAATTGACTGCTACTTTGTAAAGAGGCTGTTTTCCATAACCATTAGGCCACCATAATTCCGGATTTTCAATTATGAAAAAAAACTCATTTTCAGGATCATGATTGGTGATGATTTGAGTGTTCTTTTCGCCACCCGGGGAGACTACACTGGTCTCAATGCTTAAGGGCTCCACATTCCAACTTGTCGTCCGCACCCGGACATTCAACTGTACTTGACTTGTTGAATGAGTTTGCGTAATATATACGTCTTCTAAACGGGCCATATGATACCCTTTAATGGTAATATCCCGCCAAATACCGGTATCGGGAATTTGGGGACCCCAATCCCAACCAAACATATAATGGGCTTTGCGTATATGCTGAAATCCGGGGACTGCATCGGTGGTTCCCCAACTGGGGGTGAGCTCCTGCCTTTGCCGGATATAGTTCAATGGAGACTTTAAAATGATTACAATCTTATTAAACCCCGGCTTCAAAAAAGGCTTAATTTCGAATTCATAGCGGCGGTGCATGTTTTCGGTTTTCGCCAACAGTTTGTCGTTGATAAAAATCTCGGTCAGAGTATCCAATCCTTCACAAGAAAGAACCAGCCGGTCGCAACTAAACATTTCCGGAGCAAGTTCAAACTCTTTTTTGTACTCATAGTCATACACGGCGATTTCCATGGCTTGTCCTTGGTTATCCCGGTAAAATGGATCCGCGATCTTCCCTTGTTTCAACAGATCATGAAGGACCGATCCGGGAACGCACCCATCCAACCATTCATCTTCAACGGTCTTTTTCATCTTCCAAGTTCCATTTAAACTCTGTTCCAACATTTACTAGCCCCCCTGATTCTATAGCA
>WSSedL1CaDRAFT_10002087_pt1 | contig 10566 bp, 11 predicted proteins | sample WetSurSL1Cattail_FD_9464 | JGI IMG/M metagenome (IMG submission 9464)
TCCCGCCGCCGAAGCGGCTCCGGCCGAAGGCGCCGCGCCCGCAGAGGGCACCGCCCCCGCCGCCGGAGCCCCCGCTGCCGGTGCCAAGCCCGCCGCCGGTGCCAAACCTGCTGCCAAGCCTGCGGAGAAGAAGTAATCTTCTTCGCCGGCGGAGGCCGGGGCCATGTCCGATACGCCGCTTCTCATCGCCGGGCTGGGCAATCCCGGCGGCGAATATGCGCGCAACCGCCACAATGCCGGCTTTATGGCGGTCGACGCCATCCATGCATCGTTTGGCTTCGGCTCCTGGCGGGCGAAGTTCGAAGGCTTGTTGTCGGAAGGTAAGCTGGCCAGGCGCAAGACCTACCTGTTGAAGCCGATGACCTACATGAACGAGAGTGGCCGGTCGGTCGGTGCGGCCGCGCGGTTCCTCAAGCTGCCGCTCGCCGCCGTAACGGTGTTTCACGACGAAATCGATCTGGCCGCCGGAAAATTGAAGGCCAAGATCGGCGGCGGCGATGCCGGTCATAACGGCTTGCGCTCAATCACCCAGACCCTCGGCCCGGACTATACCCGTGTGCGCATCGGCGTCGGCCACCCGGAAAAGGGCCGCGTCGTCGGTCATGTGCTGCAGAACTTCTCCAAAGCCGACGAAGAGTGGCTGGTGCCGATGCTGTCGGCGATCGCCGACTGCGCACCCAGTCTCGCCGAAGACGATCCGATCGGCTTTCTCAACAAAATTGCGCTGATCCTGCACCCGCCCGAGCACAAACCCAAACCCGAGAAGGATTCCTGATGGGATTCAAATGCGGCATCGTCGGCCTGCCCAACGTCGGCAAGTCGACACTGTTCAACGCCCTGACCCAGACCGCGGCGGCGCAAGCGGCGAATTATCCGTTTTGCACCATCGAACCCAACGTCGGCGACGTGGCGGTGCCCGATCCGCGTTTGGATACCCTGGCGAAGATTGCCGCTTCGGCGCAAATCGTGCCCACCCGCATCACCTTCGTCGACATCGCCGGCTTAGTGCGCGGGGCATCGAAGGGCGAAGGCCTCGGCAACCAGTTCCTCGCCAACATCCGCGAGGTCGACGCCATCGTCCACGTGCTGCGTTGCTTCGAGGATTCCGACATCACCCATGTCGAGGGCCGCATCGATCCTTGCTCGGACGCCGATACGGTGGAAACCGAGCTGATGATCGCCGACCTCGATTCTTTGGAAAAGCGCATCAAGCCGCTGGAGAAAAAGGCGCACTCGGGCGAAAAGGAAGCCAAGGAACAGCTCGCCCTGATGATGAAGGCGGTCGATCTGCTGCGCGAGGGCAAACCGGCGCGGCTGGCCGAGCTTACGCCGGAGGAGCGCGAACCATTTCGCCAGCTTTGCCTGCTTACCGCCAAGCCGGTTTTGTATGCCTGTAATGTCGAGGAAGCATCGGCGGCCTACGGCAACGCCTTTACCGAAGCGGTAAAGGCCAAGGCGGCCCAAGAAGGCGCCGGCGTGGTGGTGATCTCGGCACGCATCGAAGAAGAGGTGGCGCAATTGCCGGAAGAGGAGCGCGCGGACTTTCTGTCCAGTCTCGACCTTACCGAGCCCGGCCTCAACCGTCTGATCCGCGCCGGATACGACCTTTTGGGCCTCATCACCTTTTTCACCGCCGGGCCGAAGGAAGCCAAAGCGTGGACGGTGGTGAAAGGATCGCGCGCGCCGCAAGCCGCAGGCGTCATCCACACCGATTTCGAAAAGGGCTTCATTCGCGCCGAAACCATCGCCTATGACGATTACGTCGCCTGCAAAGGCGAAGCCGGCGCGCGCGATACCGGCAAGTTCCGCCTGGAAGGCAAGGACTATGTCGTTGCCGACGGCGACGTGATGCATTTCAGGTTCAATATCTAGGGCAACGAGCGCAAAAGTGGAACCCGGTTTTGCGCGCAAAGTTGCGACCCCAAAAGGAGATAGAGCGATGGACCGACCGCGTTTGAACGTTCGCCCCACTAAGGTACGCGCATGAATGCGGACCGCGACATTCGCTACGATTGGTCGCGCGAGGAACTGGCAAGCCTTTACGCCGAACCTTTTGCCGATCTGATTTTCGCGGCGCAAACCGCCCATCGTCGGCATTTTTCGGCCAATCGGGTGCATATCTCGAAGCTGCTGTCGATCAAGACCGGCGGCTGCCCGGAAGATTGCGGTTATTGCCCGCAAAGCGCCGCTCATGAGGCCGAGGTCAAGGCCGGCAAGCTGAAGGACAAGGACGCGGTACTTGCCGCTGCTGCTGCGGCCAAGGCGGAAGGTGTCGCCCGCTTCTGCCTGGGCGCGGCTTGGCGGGCGCCGAAAGAAAAAGACCTCGACCTTGTCTGCGAGATGGTGCGCGAAGTCCGGGCGATGGGCCTGACGGCCTGCGCCACCCTCGGCATGCTGACCGCCGCCCAGGCCGCCAAGCTGAAAGCGGCCGGTCTCGACTATTACAATCACAACATCGACACCTCGCCGGAGTATTACGGCAGCATCGTCACCACTCGCAGCTATCAGGATCGCCTCGATACCCTGGCGGCGTTGCGCGACGCCGGCATTCGCGTGTGTTGCGGCGGCATCGTCGGCATGGGCGAAAGCGAGGCCGACCGCATTGCCATGATCCATACTCTCGCCACCCTGCCCAAACATCCCGACAACGTGCCGATCAACATGCTGATGCGGGTGAAGGGAACCAAGCTGGCGGATGCGCCGCCGCTTTCGCCCATCGACCTCGTCCGCACCATTGCCTTGGCCCGTATCGCTATGCCCGCCTCGATTGTGGCGCTAGCGGCCGGGCGCGAACATATGAGCGACGAGACCCAGGCGCTGTGTTTCCTTGCCGGGGTCAATGCGATCTTCTCGGGCGACAAGCTTCTCACCACCGCCAACCCGGCGCTGGAACATGACCGGCAACTGATGGCCCGTCTTGGGCTGACCGCCGCATCGCTCTCAGGCGAATAGCCCCCGCAATCCATCTTCGCTCGCCTCGCACACGCCCGCTTCGGTGATGAGGCCGGTCACCAACCGCGCTGGCGTCACGTCGAAACCGGGGTTGCGCGCGGGCGAGCCGGGGGCGGCAATGTCCACCGTCACCACATCGCCGTTCAAGCGTCCGGATATTTTCAATACTTCGTCGGTGCCGCGTTCCTCGATCGGAATGTCGGCGCCTTTTTCCATGGTCCAGTCGATGGTGGTGGAGGGCAGCGCGACATAGAACGGCACGTTGTTGTCCGTTGCGGCCAGCGCCTTCAAATAGGTGCCGATCTTGTTGGCGACGTCGCCGTTCCGCGTCACCCGGTCGGTGCCGACGATACAGACATCCACCTCGCCCGCCTGCATGTAATGCCCGCCGGCATTGTCGGCGATGATGGCATGCTTGACACCGTGGGCGCCTAATTCATACGCGGTCAAGGATGCACCCTGATTGCGCGGCCGGGTTTCGTCGACCCAGACATGGACATCGATGCCTTGGTTGAACGCCAGGTAGATCGGCGCCAGCGCGGTGCCCCAATCGACGCACGCCAGCCAGCCGGCGTTGCAATGGGTCAGCACATTGAGGCGCCCGTTTTTCTTTGCGGCAATCTCGCGGAAAATCTTGAGGCCGTGTTCGCCGATCTTACGGCAGATCTCGACATCCTCGTCGCAGATTTTGGCCGCCTCGACCCAGGCCAGAGAAAAGCGGTCGCCGTGGGTTTGGCGCGCCAGCACATCGCTCATCCGTTTCAGCGCCCAGCGCAAATTCACCGCCGTGGGGCGCGTAGCGAGCAGCATGTCGTGCGCCGCCACCACGGCGCGGCTGGACGGATCAACCTTCATCGCCAGGGCCATGCCGTAAGCGGCGGTGGCCCCGATCAGAGGCGCGCCGCGCACCAACATGGTTTTGATCGCATCGGCGCATTCTTCGGCCGAACGCAACACCTGGGTCTGAAAGCGATGCGGCAACGCGATCTGGTCGATCACCTCGACGGTTTCATCCGGCCGCGGCCAGATGGTGCGATAGGGTGTGCCGTCGATCTTCACGGTTTGGTCGCCAACACCGACTGATAGCGGTCGAACTTTTCCGCCCAGGCGGCAAGCTGCAGCCGGCCCTCGCGCCAGGCAAGATAACCGTGGCGCAAATCGACATAACCCAGCGCGCAACCGACCGCGATCTCGCCAATGGTGGGATATTCGGCAAAGCGCGGGGCGATCCGCTCCAAGGCATCGAGGGTGGCAAGAATGGCCGCCTTGTGATGCTCCAGCGCGGTGGTACTTTGGCGGTCTTCTTTGCGCCGCTGCTCCAGCATCAAGGCCACCGCCGCATCGGCAAGGCCGTCGCCGATCGCCGCCAGCGTCAGCGCCTTCCAGCGGCCCTTGGCATCGCCGAACATGCTGTGGTGGGGGCAGAACTTGCCGTTGCCGAGATCGTCGAGATATTCGCAGATCACCGGCGAATCGAGCAGGATCGAGCCGTCGTCGAGCTGCAGCGCCGGGATCTTGCCCAGCGGATTGAATTTACGGATCTCGTCCTTGTTGGCCAGATCGACCGGCACTTCCGTCACCAGCTTGGTCAGATCGAGTTCGCGAACAATGATCCGCGCCTTCCGGGCGTAGGGCGAAGTCGGGGTCATGTAGAGTTTCATCATTGCTTCCTTATCGCACGCCTAATGACTATTACGCCCCCTTGAACGACACCAGGGTGATGACGTTCTTGCCCAGCTTGCGCAGCTTGTCGGCGCCGCCCAAATCCGGCAGGTCGATGACGAAGCAGCAGCCGACCACGTTGGCGCCTGCCCGCTCCAGCAGCTTGACCGCCGCCACCGCGGTGCCGCCGGTGGCGATCAGATCGTCCACCACCACCACGTTCTCGCCTTTCTTCACCGCATCGACGTGAATCTCGACGCTGTCGGTGCCGTATTCGAGATCGTAGGTTTCGCAAAGAGTTTTATACGGCAGCTTGCCCTTCTTACGCACCGGGACGAAGCCGGTGGAAAGTTGATGCGCCACGGCGCCGCCTAAGATGAACCCGCGCGCCTCGATACCGGCGATCTTGTCGATCTGCACCCCGGCATAGGGCTGCACCAAGGCATCGACCGCCGAGCGAAACCCGCGCGGATCGCCGAACAGCGTGGTCACGTCGTAAAACAGAATCCCCGGCTTGGGATGGTCGGGAATGGTGCGGATGACGGAAGCAAAATCCATTTTGATGTATTCCTTATTTCAACACGCGGCCGGCGACCGCATCGAGTTTGGCAAGCAGCGCGGGATCGCGCTTTTCGGGGGCGGTCATCAGCGCGGTATCGAGCACGGCTTCCACCGTGGGCGAAGGATCGCGCTTGGCCTTCAGCTTTTTTGCCACCGCGCAGACCAGCTTGCGGGCGTTGGCAGAATTGGCCATCAGCACCTTGATCACCGCATCGACGGTGACATGGTCGTGGTCGGGATGCCAGCAATCGTAATCGGTGACCATAGCGATCAGCGCATAGGGCAGCTCGGCCTCGCGGGCCAATTTCGCTTCGGGCGCCGCGGTCATGCCGATCACCGAACAGCCCCATTGGCGATAGAGGTTGGATTCGGCCAAGCTGGAAAACTGCGGCCCCTCCATGCACAGATAAGTGCCGCCCACCGCATGCACGATGGCCTCGTCGGAAGCGGCATCGGCCACCACCTTGGCAAGGCGCGGATCGACCGGATGGGCCATCGACACATGCGCCACCATGCCGGGGCCGAAAAAGCTCTTTTCGCGGGCAAAGGTGCGGTCGATGAATTGATCGACGATGACAAACAGGCCGGGCGGCAGTTCTTCTTTCAGCGAGCCCACCGCCGACACCGAAATCACGTCGGTGACGCCGACGCGCTTCAACACGTCGATGTTGGCGCGGTAGTTGATCGAGGACGGGGTCTGCACATGGCCGCGGCCGTGGCGCGGCAGGAACACCATGTCGAGACCTTCATAGGTGCCGAACAACAAGTCGTCGGAGGGCGCGCCCCAAGGGGATTCGATCTTCTGCCAATGCGGATTGTCGAGGCCGTCGATGTCATAGACCCCGCTGCCGCCGATCACGCCGAGAACCGTTTTTGCCATGTGTCACTCAATCGTTGGAAATGCCGAACAAACTACGGTTTTATCATGCAGGACGGCTTTCGCCAGCGTAGAGCGCTTCACAGAAAAGTGGAATCCGGTTTTCTGATATGAAGCGCGACAAAACAAGGAGTTAGAGCATTTCAGTGTTTTTCGTTAAGCAGTGAAATGCTCTAGACCTGGGCGCGGGGCTTACGAAAACGCGGCAGAGCGCCACAACATCTAGATTTGCCGCGCGCCGATTCCACAATCGATTGATCTTTGTTTGCACTGTTTTGCACCTCCCCCCCTCGCGCCTCGGTTCGGGGCCTCAGGCCAAGCGTGAAGAACAACCCGGCACGATACCACCGATAAGCGGGGATGGGATAAGACGGGCGAACGCACGTTTGCACTCGCTGCTCTATGAGCCGATCATGCGTTCCGGGCGGACGATGGCGTCGAATTCTTCCGCCGTGACCAGGCCGGACTTAACCGCTTCCTCGCGCAAGGTGGTGCCGCATGTATGCGCGGTTTTGGCGATCTTGGCGGCGGCATCGTACCCGATCTTGGGCGCCAGCGCGGTGACCAGCATCAAGGATCGTTTCAGCCCGGCTTTGATGTTGTCGAGGCGCGGCTCGATGCCCGCCACGCAATTGTCGGCAAAGCTTAGGGCCGCATCGCCCATCAGCCGCACGCTTTGCAGGAAATTATAGGCCATCACCGGATTGTAGACGTTGAGTTCGAACTGGCCCTGGGAGCCGGCAAACGACAGCGCCGCGTGGTTGCCGAAAATATGTACGCAAACCTGCGTCATCGCCTCGCACTGGGTGGGATTCACTTTCCCCGGCATGATCGAGGAGCCGGGTTCGTTCTCGGGCAATGCCAGCTCGCCGAGCCCCGCGCGCGGGCCGGACCCCAAAAATCGGATATCGTTGGCGATCTTGAACAGCGAGGCGGCCACGGTGTTGATCGCGCCGTGAGCGAACACCATCGCATCATGAGCCGCCAGCGCTTCGAATTTGTTCGGCGCCGAAGTGAAGGGCAGACCGGCGATCTCGGCGATCCTGGCCGCCACGGCTTCGGCAAAACCGGCCGGCGCATTCAAGCCGGTGCCCACCGCGGTGCCGCCTTGGGCAAGCTGCATCAAACCGGGCAGCGTCGCCTTCAGCCGGGCGATGCCGTTTTCGACCTGTTTGGCGTAACCGGAAAATTCCTGGCCCAAGGTGAGCGGCGTCGCATCCTGGGTATGGGTGCGGCCGATCTTGACGATGGCCGTCCATGCCTTGGCCTTGGCATCGAGCGCGGCATGCAAATGCTGCAAAGCCGGGATCAACCGCCGCACGATTTCCTCGGAACACGCAATGTGCATCGCCGAAGGATAGCTGTCGTTCGACGACTGGCTTAAGTTGACGTGATCGTTGGGATGGACCGGATTTTTCGATCCGATCTCGCCGCCCAGGATTTCGATGGCGCGGTTGGCGATCACCTCGTTGGCGTTCATGTTGGATTGGGTGCCGGAGCCGGTTTGCCACACCGCCAGCGGGAAATGATCGGCCAGCTTGCCGTCGATCACCTCCTGCGCCGCCGCAACGATGGCGTTGCCGATTTTCGCTTCCAGTTTGCCGAGCGCCATGTTGGTTTCGGCCGCCGCGCGTTTGACCACCCCTAACGCCCGGATCATCGGTTCCGGCTGTTTTTCCCAGCCGATTTTGAAGTTCTGCAACGAGCGCTGGCTTTGCGCGCCCCAATAGCGATCGGACGGCACCGCGATGGGGCCGAAGGTATCGGTTTCGATTCGGGTTTTGCTCATGCCGGATTATACCCTGGAGCGACGGACGCAGAAGCGCCGGCGCGGTCCCGACTGTCGCCGGGAAATCTCATTTCTTGCGGAAGGCGTCCAGGCTGACGACCTCGCCCTGCGCGGGCGTCGGCTTGGGAGGCTCTTCCTCGGCGGCAGGGGCCTCCTCGTCGGTGGGCGGTGCCGGAGGAGCCGCCTGAGGCTGACCTACGGGGGTCGGCCGGGAGGGCCTGGCCACGTCCTCGGTCACCTTGAACTGCAGGCCGAACTGCACGCCGGGATCGAAGAAGGTGGTCAGCGCGGCGAAAGGAATCACCAGCGTCGCCGGCAATTTCCTGAAGGTCAGCGCCACCTCGAACTTGTCGTCCGACACCTTCAGGCCCCAGAACTGGTGCTGAAGGATGATGGTCATCTCGTCGGGATACTGCTCGCGCAGAAAACTGGGCAGCTCGACGCCGGGGAAATGCGTCTTGAAGGTCAGATTGAAATGATGCGAACCGATCAGACCCTGGGCTTCGACCCGGCGCAACGCATCGCGCACGACGCCGCGCAGCGCCGCATCGGTCAACGCCTGATAGCCAATATAGTCTTTCGCCATCGCTCCAGCCTGTCAAACTTTCGGCAGACTAAACGCCGGGGGGCGCGAGTCAATCCGAATCGAAAGTCGCAGCCCCTTTTCCCACGCCTCGGCAGGCGGGATACGGGGCGCAAGGTCGCGCCCGAGTGGAGCAAGTGGAGAGTGCTTCTGTTGCCCGGTGCACTCTCCGAAACCGCGCTTGGCTAACTAGAAGTTAGGCAGCGAGGGCCATTTCATTATCGTTGGCACCTAATACGATTAGCCCGATAACGGCGGATACCATACCGAGCGAAAGGACAGCCTTTACACGTCTGTCGATCCTATTTCGCCCCCAAATCGCCGGAAAAACCGGGAAGAATGGTGGAGGCGCCGGGTACCGCCCCCGGGTCCAGTCCGCTTATTACGCAGCCGTTTATCGCCATAGCCGGTTGCCCGGCGAGGGCACTATAGTAGGGTCGGGACTTTTTTCATAGCCGCGCTAAACTGGCCGGCAGAATCGGTTGAAAAGTCAGTAAGGTTTCATGCGTCCATATTTAGATCTTCTTCAGCGTATCCTGGATTCCGGGGGAGAACGACGCGACCGCACCGGGGTGGGCACCAAATCGGTGTTCGGCCATCAGATGCGGTTCGACTTATCCGCCGGGTTTCCCCTGGTCACCACCAAGAAGCTGTACGTCAAAGCCATCTTCTACGAGCTGTTATGGTTTTTGCGCGGCGACACCAATGTGCGCTGGCTGCAGGAACGCGGCGTCTCGATCTGGGACGAATGGGCGGACGACGCGGGCGAGCTGGGGCCGGTCTACGGCAAACAATGGCGCGCGTGGCGGACCCCGGACGGCGGCGCCATCGACCAGATCGCCAAGGCGATCGACGACATCAAATGCACCCCCGATTCGCGCCGGTTGATGGTCACCGCCTGGAACCCGGCCGACGTGCCGCAGATGGCGCTGCCGCCCTGCCATTGCCTGTTCCAGTTCTATGTCGCGGACGGCAAGCTGTCTTGTCAGCTCTACCAGCGCTCGGGCGACGTGTTTCTCGGCGTGCCGTTCAACATCGCGTCCTATGCGCTGTTGACCATGATGATGGCGCAGGCGACCGGCCTCAAGCCCGGCGAATTCGTCCATACCCTGGGCGACGCCCATCTTTATCTCAACCACATCGAACAGGCAAAATTGCAACTGACCCGCGCGCCCTATCCCCTGCCCGCCTTGCGGCTGAACCCGGCGGTGACCGATCTGTTCGCCTTTACCTATGAGGACATCACCTTGGAAAATTACCGGGCCCACCCCGCGATCAAGGCCGAGGTGGCGGTATGAGTATCGTCATCCGCCGCGCCGGCGAAGGCGACGAAGCGGCGATCCACGGCCTGTTGCGCGGGCTGGCCGAATTCGAGAACCTCACCGACAGGTTTCTGCTCACCCCTGAGATCGTGCGGCGCGACATGCTGGGGCCGCACCCGGTGCTGACGGCGGCCTTGGCGTTCGACGGTGCCGAACCCGTCGGCGTCGCCACCTGGTACTGGACCTATTCGTCGTTCCGGGCGGTGCGCGGGCTGTTCATCGAGGACATTTACGTGCAGCCCGCGCGGCGTGGGAGCGGACTGGGCAAGGCGTTCTTCGCGTTTCTCGCCGCCGAGGCCAAGCGCGAGGGCGCGATGCGGCTCGACTGGGTGGTGCTCGACTGGAACGAAAAGGCGCAAAACTTCTATCGTTCGCTGGGCGGCAAGCCGGTGGCGGAATGGCTGACCTATCGCCTCGAAGGCGAGGCTATGGACAAATTGGCGCAATGATCTCGCTGATCCTGGCGCGCGCCGACAACGGCGTCATCGGCGCAAACGGCGGTTTGCCGTGGCGACTTGCCGAAGATATGCGCCGCTTCAAGGCGCTGACCCTCGGCAAGCCGGTGGTGATGGGCCGCAAGACCTGGGATAGTCTGCCGAAAAAACCGCTGCCGGGGCGGAGCAATATCGTCGTCACCCGCCAGACCGGCTTTCGAGCCGATGGCGCATCGATCGCCCACTCGTTCGAGCAGGCGCGGGAACTGGCCGGGGCGGCGCCGGAGATCATGATCATCGGCGGGGNCGACATTTTTGCCGCCGCCCTGCCGCAGGCGGGGCGGGTCTATCTCACCTCTATCCACGCCGAGCCGGACGGGGATGTG